>Ga0302314_10000034_pt1 | contig 223177 bp, 196 predicted proteins | sample III_Palsa_N2_3_FD_200533 | JGI IMG/M metagenome (GOLD analysis project Ga0302314, IMG submission 200533) | Peat permafrost microbial communities from Stordalen Mire near Abisko, Sweden - III_Palsa_N2_3 | ecosystem: Environmental > Terrestrial > Soil > Palsa > Peat permafrost | place: Sweden... | reverse complement strand
GCGCCGTCGCGTCTCGCTTGGGGCGCCCCGGCCCCCCCAGGCACCGCCGCCCCTCGCGCGCTCCCCCCGGGCCCATGAAGGGCCTCCGGCGGCCAAGGGCCGGGGGCCCTTGGATCCCGTTACCTTTTTGAATTTCTTGCTAATATTGGCGTGCGATGATCTCGCTTCTTAAGCCTCTCCCCTTCAGGGGAGGGGTTGGGGTGGGGGCTATCCTCTTGGCTCGACGTCGAGAGTGGGGCACGCCCCCACCCCCAGCCCCTCCCCTGAAGGGGAGGGTGAAAGGTTCGCATCAGCGCGACCTGGTATAACTTGGCATTTTCGCGCCTCCGCGAAGCGGTTTAATCCTGCCGCTTTGCGGCGGGGTGCAACTGTGTGGGTAATGCGCGGGTCACGGCATTCGCGGGAATGACAACGGAGGGGTTGGTGCGACCAGCGAGGTTGCGCGAAAGGTAGTGGGGTCCCGGATCAAGTCCGGGACGACGAGAGTTTTGTGACTCGAGAGTTTCGCGCAACGATCCGACAGCGCGCAGGTCAGGACGGTAAAGGGTTCCTAGGGCAATGGCCCTAGGCCGCCGGAGGCCCTTCAACCTTTTCCGTACGCTCGATCCAGCCGCCGCCTACGACGCGGTCGCCGGCGTAGATTACTGCCGCCTGTCCGGGGGCGACGCCGTATTCTGGGGTGGCGAAGCGGATTGTGGTCGGGGCGCCTGCGCCCAGGGGGCCGTCGAGTGTGATCGGGACCGGTTTGGCCAGGGAGCGCACTTTGGCGGTTAGTTGGGCATTCAGGGGGAGTGGGCCGATGCGGTTGGTGTCTTCCAGGTGGGCGACGGACACTGCCAGCATTTCGCGGGGGCCGACGAGGACGCGGCGGCCTGGGGCGTCGAGTTCGATTACGTAGAGGGGGGCGGGTTGGCCGCCGATGTCGAGGCCGCGGCGTTGGCCTACGGTGAAGTGGATTATGCCTTTGTGCGCGCCCAGGATTTCGTTGGTGGCGGCGTGGACTATGTCGCCGGGCAGGGCGCCGTGGGGGCGGATTTTTGTTACCACGCGGGCGTAATCGCCGTCTGGGACGAAGCAGATGTCCTGGCTGTCGGGTTTGGTTGCTACGCCCAGGCCCATTGTCGTGGCGATTTGGCGGACGTCGCTTTTTGGCATGCCGCCCAATGGGAAGCGCAGGAACGCTAGTTGTTCGGGGGTTGTGCCGTAGAGGAAATAGGACTGGTCGCGGGCCGGGTCGACTGCTCGGGCCAGGGTTACGCCTGCTTCGGCGTCTTCGATGCGCTGGACGTAGTGGCCGGTGGCTAGGCAGTCGGCGCCGAGGTCGCGGGCCATGCGGAGCAGGTCGGTGAATTTGGGGCCCATGTTGCAGCGGATGCAGGGGATCGGGGTGCGGCCGGCGAGGTAGTCGTCGGCGAAGCGGTCGACGACTGATTCGCGGAAGTCGTTTTCGTGGTCGAACACGTAGTGCGCGAAGCCGAGGCGGTCGGCGACGGCGCGGGCGTCGCGGATATCGTCGCCGGCGCAGCAGGCGCCTTTGCGGCCGGAGGCTGCGCCGTGGTCGTAGAGTTGCAGGGTGATGCCGATGACTTCGGCGCCGCTGGCAGCGGCGAGCGCGGCGACGACCGAGCTGTCGACGCCGCCGGACATGGCGACGACGATCCGGCAAAGGTTTGCCGGGCGGGGGAGGTCGAACAGTTTTCCGGGATCGGACCCCAGATCGAACGGCGCGTCGGAAAATATTTGTGGCGCGGCGGCATCCACGGGCGCGGATGGGGGGGCGGCGGCAATCGGGGCGTGGGGGGCGGACATGGGCGCTCCATAGGCGTTTTTGGCGATTTGCGCCATGCCTGCCTGTCGGGATGGTGCGGCACTACGCAGTGCGGGGGTATCAGCCGCTTAATCATGCCTAATCAAAGGTGAAGGCGGCTTTTACAGTCCCTTAGCCTCACCGGGCGTAAGCGGTGTGTCATGGACTTGGGTTTCAACACTTACGGCGGCTTTGACGCCAGCGATGTCGAAGGTGCGCTGCGTCCGCTGGGCTGGAGCGAATTGTGCGCCAGGCTGGTGGCGGCGCAGGACTATCGGCGCGGCCTGGCGGGCCCTGATGTCGCATTGATCGGCGGGCGCGATAACCGCCTTTCTGCCGCGCCGGGTGGTGCCCCGGGCAGCTTTCATAGTGGAACCGCGCGTATGCTCGAACATTTTGATAACGGTAACCGCGGTGTTAACTCAAACTCTTCAACGTATGGAAAAGACACCGGGGGCACACAGGCTGACAGCCGCCCCCCCTCGCTGAGCGCTTTTGCGGAGCGCCAAGCTGACGAGAACAGCCATGATTGAAAACCAGAAGATTCGGCCCGTACAGGTCATCGGGCCTTTGGGCGAACCACTCACTATCGACAGTCTGCCGCCGCCGGCAACGACCCGCTGGGTCGTCCGGCGAAAGGCCGAAGTGGTCGCTGCCGTAAATGGCGGGCTGCTGACCATCGATGAGGTGTGCGAACGCTATAATCTGACGCTCGAAGAGTTCGCCTCGTGGCAGCGCGCGGTGGATCGTTCGGGAATGCAGGGCCTGCGTGTGACGCGGATCCAGCATTACCGCGGTCTGTACGAGCGCCAGCAGAAGTATTGAGAGTCGCCGGGGCCGATCACGATCGGCGCCAAGGGCCAAAAATAAGCATGAGGGTCGCCGGTCGGTTTCGACTGGCGACCCTTGTTGTTTGGAGCATGCCTTTGTTGGCCGGGTGCGAAGTCGTTGGTAGAGCGTGAATTGCAACTTGTCGGATCGGGCTCTATGGCGGGACCCAAGCGGGATTAGTTGCGTTTGATCCGATTGGGCCGGGTTGATCAGGCGTGACATGCTACTGGGGTGGGGTTTGTGGAAACGATGACGCGTAAAGCTGGCAATCTACGGTCTGCAGCGCTTGCTGAACCGGACGACGCTGGCGCAGCGGGTCTGGATGATCGCGCGCACCAGGATCATATGGCTGAAAACTATTCACACCTGGCCGAATTGCCGCCGCCATCGGGGCCTCGCCGGCTGATCTTGATCATCGTTGCGGCCGCTGTGGTGCTGGGCGCCGGGTGGTATGGCATCGAACGCGTGTTGACGCCGGCGGTTGCGGTTAACCCCGATGCCAATGCGCAGACGGTAACCGTGATCGTGCCGGGCCGGGTGATGGTGCAGGGCTCGGTTACGGCGAGCGGCGTGCTTGCCGCGCGGCGCGACCTGCCGGTCGGGATTGCTGGCGAAGGTGGCCGCGTGGTCCAGGTGCTGGTCGACGCGGGGAGCTGGGTCGGCAAGGGGCAGGTCCTGGCGGTGGTCGATCGGTCGGTGCAGGCCGAGCAGATCGCGGGCCAGGCAGCCAGTGTCCAGGTCGAAGTCGCCAATGCGCGGCTGGCGCAGAGCAAGCTCGACCGCTCGATGAAGCTGGTCGCCAACGGGTTTATTTCTACCGCCGATATCGAACAACTGGTCGCGACGCGCGATGCCGCCAATGCGCAGGTGCGCGTGGCGACGGCGGCCCTGGGCCAGTTGCGCGCGAGCACGGCGCGGCTGAATGTCGTGGCGCCCGAAGCGGGGATGGTGCTGACGCGCCAGGTCGAACCGGGGCAGATTGTCAGCTCGGGCAGCGGCACGCTGTTTCGCATTGCCAAGGACGGCGAAGTCGAAATGCAGGCGCGGCTGTCGGAAAACAGTTTGGCGCGCATGGCGGTGGGCGATCCTGCCGATATCGTGCCGGTGGGCACGGCGCAGCATTTTACCGGGCATGTCTGGCAATTGGCGCCGACGATCGATGCGATTTCGCGCCAGGGCATCGCGCGGATCGCGCTGCCTTATGACAAGGCGCTGCGTCCCGGCGGTTTTGCGACTGCGACTTTGCGTTCGGGTACGACGACTGCGCCGCTGCTGCCGGAATCGGCGATCCTGTCCGATGCCAATGGCGCATTTGTCTATATCGTCGGGCCGGGTGAAAAGGTGCAGCGCCATGCGGTCGAGACCGGCGATGTGACCGCGACCGGGATTACCGTGACCAAGGGGCTGACCGGGAATGAGCGGGTCGTGCTGCGCGCGGGCGGGTTCCTGAACGCCGGCGACAAAGTGCATGCGGTGATGGACAGCAAGGCTGCGTCGCAAGCCACCGCGCCCACCAGCTGATCGGACCGGCGCGATGAATTTCCGCAATCTGTCGGCCTGGTCGATCCGCAATCCGGTGGTGCCGATCGTCCTGTTCCTGGGGCTGACGATCATCGGGGTGATTTCGTTTCTGGGCATGAAAGTCCAGAATACGCCCGATATCGAATTCCCGCTGGTGATTGTCCAGATTTCGCAGCCGGGCGCGGCGCCGACGGAAATGGAAAACCAGATCACGCAGAAGATCGAGGCGAGCGTTCGCACGATCGCCGGCGTCGACACGCTGACCTCGACCACCGAGGAAGGCGTGGCGACCACGCAAGTCCAGTTCAAGATCGGGCAGGACATCAACGCCGCGGTCAACGAAGTGAAGAACGCGGTCGATCGCGTGCGCGGCGAATTGCCCGAGGGCATCCTGGAACCGCAAGTGTTCAAGGCGGAAACGTCGTCGCAGCCGATCGCCTATTTTGCGGTTTCGGCCGACGACATGACGATGGAACAGCTTTCGTGGTTCATCGATGATGCGGTGTCCAAGCGGCTGTTGGCGATCCCGGGCATGGCCGAAGTCAAACGGTCGGGCGGGGTCGATCGCGAGATCACCGTAACGCTCGATCCGGCGCGGATGATGGCGCAGGGCGTGACCGCGACGCAGATCAACATCGCGTTGCGCGCGATGAATATCAACGCGGCGGGCGGCAAGGCCGAAGTCGCCGGATCCCGCCAGGCGGTGCGCGTGCTGGGCAATGCACGGTCGGCGTTCGACCTGTCGCAGATCGATGTCGGGCTTGCCGCGGGGCATACGGTGCGGCTGGCCGATGTCGCCGATGTGCGCGATGGCTTCAGCGAAGTGAAATCGATCGCGAAGTTCAAGGGCAAGCCGGTCGTGACGTTCAGCGTGGCGCGCGCGCGGGGCGAATCCGACGTTTCGGTGTTTGACGCGACCAAAGTCGAATTGAAGAAAATCGAGCAGCAGGAGGCCGGGCGCGTCCGGTTCGAAGTGCTGTTCGACCAGGTCGCCTATACCCGCGACCAGTATCATTCGTCGATGTCGGCAATGGTCGAGGGCGCGGTCCTGGCGGTCATCGTCGTGTTCTTTTTCCTGCGCGACTGGCGTTCGACGATCGTTTCGGCGCTGGCGATCCCGCTGTCGTCGATCCCGACGTTCTGGGTCATGCGGCTGATGGGCTTTACGCTCAACACGATGTCCCTGCTCGCGCTGGGGCTCGTTGCGGGCGTGCTGGTCGATGATGCGATCGTCGAGATCGAAAATATCGTGCGGCATATCCGCATGGGCAAGACGCCGTTCCAGGCGTCGATCGATGCGGCCGATGAAATCGGGCTGGCGGTTGTCGCGACCACGTTCTCGATCGTCGCGGTGTTCCTGCCGGTTGCGCTGATGCCCGGGGTTTCGGGGCAGTTCTTCAAGAATTTCGGCATGACCGTGGTGATCGCGGTGCTGTTTTCGCTGCTCGTCGCGCGCATGATCACGCCGATGGTCGCGGCCTATTTCATGACGTCGCATGGCCAGGTCGAGCATGAGGACGGGGTGTGGATGGAGCGCTATATGGGCGTGCTCCATTGGTCGCTGGATACCAGCAAGGCCGCGGCGCGCCGGATCGGCCTGATGCCGCAGCGCAGTGCCTGGTGGTACTGGCTGGTGCCGCTGGCGCTCATTGCGGTCGCGCTCGGCGTGTTTGGCGCGGTCTTTTCCGGGATTTACAAGCCGCTGTCGGTAATGACCTTGCCGGGCGCGGTGCCGGTGGTTGCCGGCATGATCGGCGGTACGCTGGCTGCCGGGCTGGTGATGGTGCTGGGCAGCGCGCTGGCGCGGATCGGCGGCGGGCCGCTGGCGTCATGGTTCGGCTGGATCATGCTGCGTGTGCGCGCGCGGATCGTCGATCATCGGGTGTGGATGATGGGCATCGGTTTTGGCGCGCTGGTGCTGACCGTGGTGCTGATGGCTGCGCTGCCGACGCAATTCTTTCCCGACACCGATATCAATGACAGCGAAGTCGATATCGAAATGGTGCCGGGCACGACGATCGCACAGACCGAGGCGAAGGCCGACCAGGTGCTCCGCCTGATCGAGAGCCAGCCCGAAGTCGCGGTCGCGCTGGAATCGGTCAAGGAAGCCAGCGGCCAGATTTATATCCAGTTGCGCCATGATCGGCGTCGCACGTCGATCCGGTTCGAGCGTGAACTGACGCCGGTCTTGCAGAAAATTCCCGATGCGCGGGTCAGCTTTGCTAGCCAGAACGGCGCGGGTCCGGGCAGTGGCTCGGGCCGGGCGATCAGCGTGATGCTTGCGGGGTCCGATCCGGATTTGCTGCAGCGTACCGCGCAGACTCTGGTCAACCAGATGAGTTCGCTCAAGAATGTCGTCGGCCCCAGGGTCAGCGCCGATCTGCGTCGCCCGGAAATCGAAATTACCCCGAATTTCGACCTTGCCGCATCGATGGGCGTGACCACGCAGACACTGAGCCAGGTGATCCGCATCGCGACGCAGGGCGAAATCGACCAGAACAGCGCGAAGTTTTCGCTGTCGGACAGGCAGATCCCGATCCGCGTCAAATTGCCGATCGAATCGCGGCGCGACATGACGACGTTGGAAAACCTGCCGGTGCCGACCGTGACCGGCGATTCGGTGCCGCTGTCGCGCGTGGCGACGATCGGGTTCGGCTCGGGGCCGACTTCGATCCAGCGGTATAACCAGAGCCGGCGCGTGTTCGTCGGCGCCGATCTGCCGCCCGATGTGTCGAAGGGCACGGCGATGGACGCGATCAATCGCCTGCCGGTGATGCAGCATCTGCCCGACGGGGTGTCGAACACGGCGGCGGGCGAAGACCGGTTCCAGCAGGAGCTGATGCGCAATTTCGGCGCTGCGCTTGGCGCCGGCATCCTGCTCGTGTTTTCGGTGCTGGTGCTGCTGTATCACCGGTTCATATCGCCGCTGGTCAATATGGGGTCGCTGTTCCTGGCGCCGCTGGGTGGGCTGATCCTGCTCGGGGTGACCGGCAATTCGATTTCGTTGCCGGTGTTTATCGGGATCCTGATGCTGTTTGGGATCGTGGCGAAGAATTCGATCCTGCTGATCGATTTCGCGCTGGAGGAAATGGCCATTGGCAAGCCGCGCCATGAAGCGATCGTCGAGGCCGGGCACAAGCGCGCGCAGCCGATCGTGATGACGACGGTGGCAATGGTCGCGGGCATGGTTCCGACGGTGTTGCCGATCGGCGGCGATGGCGGGTGGCGCGCGCCGATGGGGATTGTGGTGATCGGCGGGCTGTCGCTGTCGACATTGCTGACTTTGCTGATCGTGCCGGCGGGGTTCAGCCTGGCCGATGGGCTGGAAAAGCGCGTGGGGCCGTGGTTGTCGAAGCGGTTGCTTTCGCAGGACAGCAAATCTGATCACGCGCCGCTGATCCATCCGGCAGAGTGACGCTGAACGTAGTCTCGCGTCGATTGTCTGTGCCGCTGTTTCCTGCGGATCCGGGGCGGCGCATGCGGCTGGTGGCGACGGCACTCCTGGTGCTGATGGCGGGGCTGTTTGTCGCCGCGCGCCACTTTGGTGGTGGGCGACCGGCGTTTGGCTATCTGGCTTCGTTTGCAGAGGCGGCGATGGTTGGCGGGCTGGCCGACTGGTTTGCGGTGACTGCGCTGTTTCGCCGGCCGCTGGGGCTGCCGATCCCGCATACCGCGATCATTCCGGCGAACAAGGACCGTATTGCCGACAGTCTGGCGACATTTCTGCGCGCCAATTTCCTGACACCGCAAGTGGTCGCGCGACGGTTGCACGGGCTGGATGCCGCGAAAATGCTGGGCGGGTACCTCGCCAATCCTCGGGGTGGATCGGTCAAAGTGGTGGCGCCGGGGCGGATTGGGGACAGTCTGTCGAGCCTGATCGCCGATATTCTTGAAACGCTCGATCCGGATAAAGTCGGGCGGCCGGCGAAAGCGCTGCTCCGGCACCAGATCGAGCGGATCGATTTTGCGCCTTTGCTGGGCCAGGTGCTGGCGGGGATGATTGCCGATGGGCGGCATATGCCGCTGATCGAGGGGTTGTTGCGCCGGGCGGGGCTAATGCTGGAGGCCAATGAGCCGACGTTGCGCGCGATGATCCGCGATCGCACCAGCACTTTGATGCGCTGGGCGCGGCTCGATGACCGGCTGGCCAATGCGCTGCTCGATGCGATCTACACGCTGCTCGCCGAAACCGTGATCGACCGCGAACACCCGTTGCGGCTGCGGATCGATGACACGCTGGGCACGCTGGCGCATGACCTGATGCACGATCCGGCGATGGCCGCGCGGGTTGCGCGGATCAAGGCCGATGCGCTGGCTAATCCCGCATTTGCCGCCTGGCTCGATGCGCTGTGGGAACGCAGTCGGGCTGGCCTGATTGCGCTGTTGCGCGCGCCGGCGGGATCGTCGGGCGGATTTGGCGGCGAGCCCGGGTTTGGCCTGCATGGCCTGGGGCTTGCGTTGGCCGACGATGCGACGCTGCGTGCGCTGGTCAATCGCTTTGCGCGGCGGTCGCTGGCGGGGCTGGCAATGCGTCATGGCGCCGATATCGTGCGGATCGTGTCGGATACGGTGCGGCGCTGGGATGCGCGCACGGTTACGCGGCGGATCGAAAGTGCGGTCGGGCGCGATCTGCAATTCATCCGGATCAATGGCACGCTGGTCGGCGGACTGGTCGGGTTGGCACTGCATGCGCTCGATCGGTATGCCCTGGCCTGGTGATGCTGACGACCGAACGCCTCGAACTGACCCGGCCGGTGGCCACCGATCTTGCGGGCGTGGCGGCACTCGTCGCGCCAGAAACGATGCGGCGTTTTCTGGGCGATCGTCCCCCCGAAATGGCCGGCGAATTCGCGCGGTTTGCGCGCAATGCCGGCAGTTGGGCGCTGTATGGCTATGGCACGTTCATGGTGCGCGAGCGCGGCAATGCGCAGATTATCGGCACGTGCGGCGTGTTTCATACCTGGCGCGGATTTGGCCAGGGGTTCGATGACGCACCCGAGATCGGCTGGATCATCGGCCAGGACGTCTGGGGCCGTGGCTATGCGAACGAGGCCATGCGCGCGGCGCTGGACTGGTTTGACGAGGTGCACGGGGCCCGGCGGATCGTCTGCATGATCGAACAGGAAAACGACGCTTCGTTCGCGCTCGCCGCGCGGCTGGGCTTTGTCGCGTTCGGGCAGCAGGACTTTGGTGACCGGGTGCTGACGCTGTTGCAGCGCGGCGCCTGAAATAAGACTGCACTTGTAACAGAACTGACGCGGGGCTGTCATGCCCGCCACCTAGGCCCCCGGTGCGCCGCGCAAGACGGCACACCGATTTCCCAGGGGGCAAGACATGACCATTTCGCACACGCTTCGCGCGTCGCTTTCGACGATCGCGTTGATCGCGGCATCACACTGTGGCCTGGCGTATGCCGCCGATGCGCCCGCTGCGCCTGCGCCGGATGCGGCGGCTGCGCCGGTGCCCGACGCGGGCGAGGCGATCATCGTCACCGCCAAGCAGACGCGTTCGGCGACGGCTTTGACCGGTCTCGAAATCCAGAAGATCCTGCCGGGCGTCTCGCCGCTCAAGGCGATCGAAACGCTGCCGGGCGTTTTGTACATTTCGTCCGATCCGTGGGGCAACAACGAACAGAACGCACAGATCTTCATCCACGGGTTCAACTACCAGCAGCTCGGTTATACGCTCGATGGCCTGCCGCTGGGTGACCAGAACTATGGCAATTACAACGGTCTATCGCCGCAGCGCGCGGTCATTTCCGAAGTGGTCGGCCGCGTCGTGGTGTCCACCGGCGCCGGCGACCTCGGCACCGCGTCGACCAGCAACCTGGGCGGCGCGATCGACGCATTCACGTCCGAGCCGAAGAAGAAGCTCGGGCTCGAAGTTGAGGAAACCGTCGGCAGCTATGGCACGTCGCGCACATTTGCCCGCGTCGACAGCGGCGCATTCGGCACGGGCGACACCAACTCCGCCTATATCGCCGTGGCGCGGCAACGTGCCCGCGCCTGGGATTTCGATGGCATCCAGGGCGGCTGGCAGGTCAACGGCAAATTCGTCCACGACGATGCGGTTGGCAAGCTGACCGCCTATTTCGACTATTCGCAGAAGACCGAGCCCAACGAAGACGCGACCAGCTTTCGCATTCCCTCGACGAGCGCGGCGCAGTCGTACACCCCGTATATCCGCCCTTATGGCTATCCCAACTATGCCGCATATACCTCGTATCTGAGCGCATATGGCAACACGCCGGCGGCGCAGGGCAGCAATTACAACAACTATTATTCCGATGCGCAGCGCACCGATTATCTCGGCTACCTGAAATACGAAGCGCACCTGACCGACAAGCTGAATTTCTCGACCCAGGGCTATTACCACCATGACAATGGCGTGGGTGTCGTCGCCGGGCCGCTGGGCCAGTCGATCACGGTCATTCAGGCTTATCTCGACCCCAATTATGCAACCGACACGCATTTTGCCAGCAACGGCAATGGCGTGGGCAACGCCGCGCTTGGCGCGCAACTGGTCGCGGCAACCGGCGGTTCGGGCCAGGTGATCCGCACCACCGAATACCGCATCGATCGCGAAGGCGTGGTGTCCAGCCTGCATCTCGACCTGGGCGCGCACCAGATCGAATTCGGCGGCTGGTTCGAACACAACAACGTGACCGAATGGCGCCGCTGGTACGCCGCCAACGGGTCCAATCCCGCCAGCTTCACGCCCTATATCGCCCCGGGCGGCCCGCTGTTCACCCAGTACCAGGGCAATGCGACCGTCGAAGACCTGCAACTGCATCTGCAGGACAACTGGCGCGTCACCGACCGATTGAACATCGAGGCCGGATTCAAGACCAGCGGCCAGTGGGCGAACGGCTATTACCCGATCCAGCCCAAAGCCGGATCGCTGTCGGGCCTGGGCGCGAGCGGCCTGCCGCAGGGCCGGATCAACACGACCAAGTGGTTCCTGCCCGCATTCGGCGCGAAATATGACCTGACCAGCCACGAACAGCTGTATGTGAATATCCAGAAGAACCTGCGCCAGTACATGACGTATCTGGGCGGCGCGTCGCTTTCGCCGTGGTTCACTGGCAGCCAGTCCGCATTCAACACCTTCGCCAGCCAGGGCAAGCCCGAGGAAAGCTGGACGTACGAAGTCGGCCTGCGCACCAAGCGCACGTTCGATGGGCCGATTTCGGCACTCGAAGGCCAGGTCAATTACTACCACGTGGCCTTCAGCAACCGCCAACTCGCGATCAACACCAACCCCGGCGGTATCGCCGGCAGCGGGATCACCGGTGGCACCGCGATCCTCGTCAACGTCGGCAGCGTCCACACCGATGGCGTCGATGCAGGCTTCACGATCCACGCCGGGCCGCACGCCTCGCTCTACAACGCGATCTCGTACAACCGCTCGACCTATCAGAGCGACTACACCTCCACCGCCAGCGGCATCGGCGCCGCCACCGGTTCGTGCATCGGCGGCTATGCCGTGACCAATGGCGTCGTGCCGACATGCGGCAAAGTCATCCCCGGCACGCCGATGTGGATGAACAAGACCGTCGCCTCGCTGAACTTCGGACCGGTCGAATTCCAGGCGATCGGCGATTATGTCGGCAAGCGCTATGCAACGTATACCGACGACACCAGCGTGGGATCATACTTCCTCGCCTCGGCGCGGCTGACCGTGCATGTGCCCGCCGAAATGGTGCACCTGGCCAAGGCCGATATCAGCCTGAACGTCACGAACCTGACCAAGGAAACCGGCGCTTCGACGATCTCGATCGGATCGGCGACGAACAGCTATTCGGTTTATCCGATCGCGCCGCGGCAGTGGTTTTTGACGTTTGGTGGTGCGTTCTGATTTGATGGTTGTTGTGGTTTGAAGGGCCTCCGGCGGGCGCTTAAGGGCCTCCGGCGGGCAAGGGCCATTGCCCTTGCATCCCGTTACCGTCCGCGTTGGTGTGTCTGTCTGGCGGCGCATCCCGCCGTTGCGTCGGGAGACAGGCCGCTGCGCGGGGGTGCGCAAACGCATGATCAGCGCGCAGATCAAGAAGGTAACGGGTTCAAAGGGCCCTTGGCCCTTTGCCGCCGGAGGCCCTTAAACTCATGTCAAAATTGTAATCAAATCTGTCAGAAAGCGTTCAGCTACGCAGATCTAACTAATACCCGTCCGCAACAGTGGACGGGTGGAGGAGATGGTTTGATGAAACTCAGGGCTATTGTACTGATCGCTGGTGGTGTTCTGGTCGCGACTGCGGCTTTGGCCGACGAGATCCATGACAAGACGCAAGTGGCGGATCATGACTTGAAGGAAGCGGTTGGTGTGCTTCATGTGATCCAGATGGAGCATGGGCCGGACTTCGGCGGGCATTTTGCGCGGGCCGAGCAGTTTGCGCGGCAGGCGGATGCGGAGCGCGAGGCGGGGATGCGGTATTATCGTACGCGGCATCCTGGTTGGCAGTAACGCGACCTGCATGAATGGGGGCTGGCGGCGCTTTGCGTTGCCGGCCCCTTTTGCGTTTACGTTTGGGGTCGGCGTTGTTGGTGATCCAGGCGTCGAGCGTTGGTGATCGGGATCGCTTCGGCGTATGGATGGGCGGGAGAAAATTCATGCGCTTTCCTGGCTTTGGTCTTCGTGGTTTCGCTGTGCTTGCGGCGTCAGTTTTGGCGATCGTTGCCGGGCCTGCGCTGGCTGCGGCCGGTCCGACTCCCGCGTCGGTGGTCGGGGTTTATGACGGCGGGCAGATGGAGGTGGCGGCCGGGCTGGAGATCAGGGCCGACGGGACGTTCCGGTTTGCCTTGTCGTATGGCGCTATGGATGAAGAAGCGGCGGGGCATTGGGCGATCCAGGGCGATCGCGTGATCCTGACCAGCGATCCGGTGGTGGCGCCGGCTTATGTGGTGGTGTCGCAGAAGCCGGGGGATCCGGAAGTTTTGCGGGTGATCATGGATTCCCGGGACGCCGATGAGCAACAGAATTTCCAGGCGCTGATCACCAGGGCCGATGGCGGGGTTGAGGGGGTGCAACTGGGCGTTGACGGGCTGTCGTGGTCGTTTGCGCCATCGGCGCCGCCGACCAGTGTGCGGTTGTTGCTGGGGGTTTATGGCGTGACGAGCGCGGCGTTGCCGCTAAGTCCGGCGGCCGGGTATCTGGTGCACTATCGGTTTGTGCCGAATGATCTGGGCAAAGTTGCATTTCGCGGTGCGCCAGCGACGATTACGGATGATGGGCTAGCGCTGGATTTTCATGGTGGGGTGATCAAGTTTCGGCGGGTCAGGCGTTAGGGCGGTTGCTGCAATATGGCCCTCGTCAACGATCCAAAGTCGGCGGCCCATCAAGCAGTTTCGTTTGTGCCAAACGTTCAATGAACCGCTTCTTGGCGGCGTGCCGCCCACATATGTCCTGCAGGCGGTGGACGAAGTGTTCGGTCGAGCCGCTTTCCTCTGCGATCACGCGCAGATCGTGGAGCAGGCTGGCGGCTTTGTCGTAACCAGGGCGATTGCGTCGCTCGATCTCGGTTTCGATCTCGGTCCAGACACTTACGCCTTTTTCGCGGAGGGTATCGAGGCGCGCGCGGAACGCTTGCCTGGCCTCTTCATCACGCTGCTTTTGTTCGGCGACGGTTTGCTCCGCCTGAATGCGATCGCGGTTTTGTCGGATTGCGTCGGCGCGTGCGCGCAATTCGCCGACCGTGCGTGGTGCGATGGGCGGAGCGTTGTTTTCGGTCGTTAGGCGCTGCCGAACACAGGCGCGCAGTTCGTCCACGATATGCACGTCGCCAGCGTACAGCCGCACGAGCAGATCGGTTTTTTCATCGTCGGTCATCGCGGCGATGATCGGGTTGGCCAAGTTCGTTGACGGAGGCTGCGCATTGAAAGGGCTGGACGCGTGCTCTGCGGCTGCTGCGACGAGATCGCTATCGATAAAGAAGAACCTGGCGAACGCTTCGAGAGCGGGCGTTAGCGGTCCGAGTCCCGTCATGGGTTCCAATTCGTCGGGCGCGATGTCTTCGACATCGACGGCGATCAGCCATGCCAGGTAGAAAAGCCGCAAATCGCCGTCGAGTACGGCAGCGCGCAAGGGGGCGAGATTCGCCAACCAGCCTGCACCGTCATCCCAATCCTCGCCTTCCAATTCGTCGATCTCGAAGTCCACGATCAGGTTGTCGCCGGCGGTACGCAGGGTGACGCATTCGACTCCATCCAGCATGGCGCCAATCCGATCGCGATCGATCAGACGGGTCGGCCACCGCATCATCAGCCGCCGCGAGGCCCAGTTGGCGAGATAGAGATGGAGGTCGAACCAATGCTCCATCAGAGTGTCCGGATTGCCCTGGAAGTCGCCCCATTTGTACGAGTTGGTAAAGCTGGTGGCGGTGATCTGCGCGCGCGTCGATAAAGCGCGCAGGGCTTCGCGATCCGTATTGTCGAGCGGATGGTCGATCGCCTGGAATTCGTAGTACTGATATTCGCTCATAAGCGCGGTCACCGTGCAGGGTCAGATGGGATGCAAATGACCGTCTTTTTCGATGATTTGCAGCGCGTCGGTTAGCGTTACGCCGCTATATAACCGCCACCATTTTTCGGTATACCGCATCCAGTAGATGTCGAAGCGGTCTGGCCCGATGCGGTCGATGCGGGTGAATGGTGCATTGAATTCTTCGCCCAGGTTTTCTGGCCTGCCGGACCGGTAGCGTTGGATGAACCGGTATCGCCCAGCGGCCCAGGCGCCGTGGATGTCGATCACGTAGTTCCATTCGGATGGCGTGATCTGCGGCAGGAAGCGTGGTTTCAGGATGTCATCGATAAAGGCTTGGCATGCTGCGATGATGCGCTGTTTTTCCGCTGCGTCGGGTGGGACGGGGCGTGTTGTTTGCACCCACTGTTTCGTTCTTGCCATGCCGCCATCCGTTTGCGCGCTTGATTCCAACGGTGCGCACCCAAAGAAAAGTGGGGTCCCGGATCAAGTCCGGGACGACGAGAGAGGCGAAGTTACCGACAAGACACGACGGTGCATCGACGCGCAGTTCACGACGGTAACGGGATCCAAGGGCCGCTGGCCCTTGGCCGCCGGAGGCCCTTCAAACGTCCAGGTTAGCCACGTTCAAAGCATTATCCTGAATGAATTCGCGACGTGGTTCCACGACATCGCCCATCAGGCGCGTCAGGATTTCGTCGGTGACGTCGGCGTCTTCGATCTTGACCTGGAGCAGTGAGCGGACTTCGGGGTCGAGGGTGGTTTCCCAGAGTTGGTCTGCGTTCATTTCGCCCAGGCCTTTGTAGCGCTGGACGGACAGGCCTTTGCGGCCGGCGGCGAAGATGGCTTCGACCAGTTGCAGTGGGCGGGTCAGGACGTCGACGACGGCTTTGGCGCGGACCGGGGTGGTTGGGGCGTCGTGTTCGCCTTCGGTCGCTGCTTCCACGGGTTCGGCGGCGGCGGCGCTGGAGCGGACGAGGCGGACGGTGCCTTCGTAGACGTCGGCGTGTTCGCCGGCGAGGCGGTGGAGGCGGCGGGCTTCCTGGCTGGTGAGGAAGCCGGGTTCGATCACGTGGTGATCGGTGACGCCGCGCCAGCTACGCTTGATGTGGTAGCCGCCTTCTTCGGCGAGGTCGGCGGTCCAGCGGGCCTCGGTATCGCCGCGATCGAGCCAGGCGGCGGTGTGCGCGAGGGCTGCCTTGCGGCCGGCATCGTCGAGCGTGGGTTCGAGCGCGCCGGCGAGGGCGAGCGATTCGACGATCGCGGGGTCATAGCGGCGCGGGACGAACGACATCAGGTCGCGCAGTTTGAGTGCGTGATCGACGAGCGCGATCAGGTCGGGGCCCATGCGGGCGCCGCCGCGGGTTTCGAGCACGCGGCCCGATGCGCCGGCTTCGACGAGGTAGCGATCGAGCGCGGCGTTGTCTTTCAGGTAGACTTCGCTGCGGCCCTTGCCGACTTTGTAGAGTGGCGGCTGGGCGATGAACAGGTGGCCCTGCTTGATGATTTCGGGAAGCTGGCGGTGGAAGAACGTCAGCAGCAGGGTGCGGATGTGGGCGCCGTCGACGTCTGCGTCGGTCATGATCACGATTTTGTGATAGCGCAGTTTTTCGATGTTGAATTCGTCGCGGATGCCGGTGCCCATCGCCTGGATCAGGGTGCCGACTTCTTTCGAGCCGATGATCCGGTCGAAGCGCGCGCGTTCGACGTTGAGGATTTTACCTTTGAGCGGCAGGATCGCCTGAATCTTGCGGTCGCGGCCTTGCTTGGCCGAGCCACCTGCCGAGTCGCCTTCGACCAGGAACAGTTCGCATTTCGACGGATCGCGTTCCTGGCAATCGGCGAGTTTGCCGGGCAGGCTGGCGATGTCCATCGCGCCTTTGCGGCGGGTGAGTTCGCGGGCGCGGCGGGCGGCTTCGCGCGCGGCGGCGGCGTCGATGACCTTGTGGATGACGGCTTTGGCGTGGGCGGGGTTTTCCTCCAGCCATTCGTTCATCTTGTCGGCCATCAGGCTTTCCAGCGGCTGACGGACTTCGGAGCTGACCAGCTTGTCCTTGGTCTGGCTCGAGAATTTGGGGTCGGGCAGCTTGACCGAGACGATCGCGGTCAGGCCTTCGCGCATGTCGTCACCCGACAGTGCGATCTTTTCCTTTTTCATCAGGCCCGAGCGATCGGCATAGCCGTTGATCGTGCGGGTCAGTGCGGCGCGGAATGCGGCGAGGTGCGTGCCGCCATCGCGTTGCGGGATGTTGTTGGTGAAAGTCAGGACGTTTTCGTAATAGCTGTCGTTCCATTGCAGCGCGATATCGATGCCGACGCCGTCGCGTTCGGCGCTGATCGTGATCGGTTCGGGAACGAGCGGCACTTTGTTGCGATCGAGGTATTTGACGAACGCGCCGATGCCGCCGACGTAATAGAGATCGTGTTCCTTGATTTCGGCGTGGCGCGCGTCGCGCAGCAGGATGCGCACGCCCGAATTGAGGAACGCGAGTTCGCGGTAGCGGTGCTCGAGCTTGTCGAAATCGAATTCGAGCACGTTTTTGAACGTGTCGTGGCTGGCCGAAAAGGTCACGCGGGTGCCTTTTTTGACTTTACCGTCGATCACGGGCGCATCACCGCGAATGATCAGCGGCGCGACCGCGTCGCCGTGGGCAAAGCGCATCCAGTGCTCCTTGCCATCGCGCCAGATCGTCAGTTCAAGCCATTCGGACAGTGCGTTGACCACCGAGACGCCGACGCCGTGGAGGCCGCCGGAGACTTTGTAGGCGTTGTCATCGCTGGTGTTTTCGAATTTCCCGCCCGCGTGGAGCTGGGTCATGATCACTTCGGCAGCGGAAACGCCTTCCTCGGTGTGAATGCCCGTGGGGATGCCGCGGCCGTTGTCCTCGACCGATACCGAGCCATCGGGGTTGAGCTCGATCAGGACGAGGTCGCAATGGCCGGCCAGTGCTTCGTCGATCGCGTTGTCCGAGACTTCGAACACCATGTGGTGCAGGCCCGACCCGTCATCGGTATCGCCGATGTACATGCCGGGGCGTTTGCGCACGGCATCGAGGCCCTTCAGGACCTTGATCGAATCGGCGCCATAGGAATTGGTGTTGGGGATGTTTTCGTTAGTACTGGCCATCCTCCGGCCATAGCACCTGATGCCGAAAACCCAAGCGAATCCGCCCTGTTTTACACAGGAGCAAGCCCTTATGTCGCAGGTATGACACCGTTCGCATTTTCCGGGCGCGTTGACGCGTCTTGTTGGCGCTGTAGAGGGTGGGGGCAGCGTCGCGTATAGGGGATTTTATGGCCAGAATCGGGATCATCGGCAGCCAGGGGCGCATGGGCCAGGCGCTGCGCGATGCGATCGCGGCGGCCGGCCATGACTATGCCGGCGGCGTGGACAAAGGCGGCGATCCGGCGGTGCTGGCGCCGCATTGCGACGTGCTGATCGATTTTTCGGCGCCCGCGGGGATCGAATCCGGGTGCGAGGCGGCGATTGCCGCTGGCGTGCCGATGGTGATCGGCACGACCGGGCTGACCGAGCGGCATCACTGGCTGATCGATGCGGCGGCGGTGTCGATCCCGGTGTTGCAGACCGGGAATACGTCGCTGGGCGTGACTTTGCTGGCGCACCTGGTGCGCGAGGCGGCGGAGCGGCTGGGGCCCGATTGGGATATCGAGATCGTCGAAACGCATCACCGGGCGAAAGTCGATGCGCCATCGGGCACTGCGTTGTTGCTGGGCGAAGCGGCGGCATGCGGGCGCGATGAAACGCTGGCCGATGTCGAACAGCGTGGGCGTGATGGCGTGACCGGCGCGCGTGAGCCTGGCGCGATCGGGTTTGCCAGTTTGCGCGGGGGCAGTGTGGCGGGCGATCATTCGGTCCATTTCCTGGCGGATAACGAGCGCCTGACTTTGTCGCATATGGCGGAAAACCGGGCGATTTTTGCGCGCGGGGCGGTGCGTGCGGCGGAATGGATCCTGGGCAAGCAGGCCGGGCGCTACACGATGGCGCAAGTGCTGGATCTGTGACTCGCGACCAGATTTTCGAATTCTTTCGCCGCCTGGCCGAGGCCAATCCGGCGCCTGAAACCGAGCTGGCTTTCGGCAACACGTACCAGTTGCTCGTCGCGGTGACGCTGTCGGCGCAATCGACCGATGTTGGGGTGAACAAGGCGACACGCGCGTTGTTCGACTTTGTGAGGACGCCCGCGGATATGGTCGCGCTGGGCGAAGAGGGCCTGAAAGAGCACATCAAGACGATCGGCCTGTTCAACACCAAGGCCAAGAACGTAATCGCGCTGTCGGAAATGCTGGTCCGTGATCACGGCGGCGAAGTGCCCGGCGATCGCGACGCGCTGACCGCGCTGCCCGGCGTCGGGCGAAAGACCGCCAACGTGGTCCTGAACACCGCATTCGGCGAAGAAACCTTCGCCGTCGACACGCATATCTTCCGCCTGTGCAACCGCACCGGCATGGCCAAAGGCAAAACCGTCGAAGCGGTCGAGCGCGGCCTCGAAAAGAAAGTGCCCGGCCCGTTCCGCGTCGGCGCGCACCACTGGCTGATCCTGCACGGCCGCTATGTGTGCAAAGCGCGAAAACCCGAATGCTGGCACTGCGGGGTCATTGACCTTTGCGGGTTTAAGCCCAAGATCATGGCACCGGGGACCATTCCCGCGCCGACCAAACCGGCGCGCAAGTCAAAGGCGACTGCGACATGAAACGGAACACTGTCTGTGTAGCGCTCGGCCTGATCGGCCTGGCCGGATTTGCCGCCACCGCGACCGGCGCGAACGATGACGGCCACAGCCCCAAAACTCCGCTCGCCCATGCGGTCGGCGCCGCCAAGAACTGCATTCCGATCACCAGCATCCGCGACAGCGAAGTGCAGGACGACTGGACGATCGATTTCCACACCGGCGGCCGTGATGTCTATCGGGTGACGATGCCGCAACGCTGCAACGGGCTGGGGACGTATCGTTCATTTAAATACGAAACTTCGCTCAGCGAGCTGTGCAACACCGATATCATTACTGTCATGGAATACGGTGGCCCCGGTGGCGGGCCGCGTGGGTCTTGTGGGATGGGGATGTTTCAGCCCGTGCAGATTGTGAAGTAAAAAGGGCCTCCGGCGGCAAAGGGCTATTGCCCTTTGATCCCGGGTTTTTAAGTGTGGTTGATTGTGAAATCTGCCATTGTGGACCAGTCGCGGGCGCCCATTCCTGCTGCGACTGCGTCTGACATTCTTGCGTGGACGGCGTCTAGCATTGGGAGCATTTTGCCGCCGGATGCTTCGCGCGCCAGCCGCAGGTCCTTCAGGCCCAGCGACGCCTTGAATCCCGGCTCGAACGTTTCCGCCGCGATATTCGCCGAATACGTCTGGTACGCCCTGCTGCCGAACGAAGTCCCCAGGATCAATTCGAAAAAACGATCCCGCGGCAACCCATACGCCTCGACCAGAACAGTCGATTCCGCCATCGCCTCGATCGCCATCGTAATCATCATGTTGCAGGCGATCTTGGCAATATTCGCCTGCGGCTGGTCCTCGCCCAGATCCCAGACCCGGCTGCCGATCACGTCGAAAAGCGGACGAACCGCGTCCTTCGCCGTGCCGGGGCCACTGGCCAGGATATTGAGCTCCCCGCGCGCCGCGACGTCGGGCCTGCCCAGCACCGGCGCGCTGAGATAAACAATGCCCGCGTCCGCATGCGCCGTGACAAGCTCCCGCGCGCAGGCGACCGAAATCGTCGAGCAGATGACATGGATAATCCCCTTCCTCGCGTGATTCAGCACACCCGTATCGAGCAGCACCTGCCGAATCGCGGCATCGTCCGAGAGCATCGTAAACACCACGTCGGTATCGAATGCCGCTGCCGGCGAACCGACAGACTGAATACCCTCGATCGTCACGCCCGACCTGCTCCAGGCCTTTACCGAATGCCCTGCTTCGGCAAGATTGTGGGCCATTGCGCTGCCCATGGCGCCGAGACCGATAAAGCCAATGTCCATGATGTGTCTCCTTTGAAGGTTTTTGCTCAGGGTTGCCGATGATCAGCCTGGCACGACCACATTGCGCTGCGGCGTGACGGCGGTCACCCGCGCAAGATCCGCCATGACGCGCGCCGTTTCAGGCGACGCGAGCGCCAGGTTCATCGCGGCCTCGTCGCGAAAGACGCACGGGGCAATGGCGATAAGGCCGCCACCATCCCCACAGGGAAAGAACCCCGCCACGCTTTCCAGCCCGTATTGCCCCAGGATTCGCGCACGAGCGGCAGGTGTACATTCATCCAGTGCGATCGGTCGAACGGGGTGTCGGCGGTCCCGGCATAGGTAACGCACATCGTGATCATTGCTTGTCCTCCGATATGCCGGTGCTTGCTTGGACGCCGTTTTTGGCCCTTTCAGTTGTGTCGGGCCACAAACAAGTTCAAACTCTGCCCGTTCATTTATGTGGGTCAGTGCAATGGAATGGGGCGATGTGCGGATATTCCTGGCCATTGCGCGCAATGGAACGCTTGGCGCTGCCGCGCGCGCGTTGCGGCTGAGTCACCCGACCATGGGGCGCCGGTTGCTGGCGCTGGAAGCGGCGACGGGCCAGGTGCTCTTTCAACGAACGGCGGAAGGCTTTGTCCTGACGGAAGAAGGCTCTGCGATCCTGCCGCTTGCCGAACAGATGGAAGAAGGCGCGCTGACGATGGAACGGCGGCTGGCCGGGCAAGGGCAGCGGCTGGAGGGTACGCTCAGGGTGTCATCGGCCGACTGGTTCGGCGCCTACGTCCTGCCGCCGGTTATTGCGGAATACGCGCGCGAATATCCGCATGTGGAGATCGAAGTGCTCACCGGCACGCGCCTGTTCAACCTGGCCCAGCGCGAGGCGGACCTGGCGTTCCGGATCGTGCCGTTCGACGCGCCCGACATCGTGCAGAGGCGGCTGCTGCACATGCAATATGGCGCTTACGTGGCGAGGAGCAGCGCGGACCCGGTGGTCGGCGATGGCGAGGGACATCGCCTGGTGGTGATGGATACGTCGACCGGCAAATTCCCCGACATCGCCTGGCTGAAGGACCGTTTTCCGGGCGCTGGTGCCGTCGTGAAATCCAACAACCGGAACGTTCAGGCGCAGATGTGCGCGATGGGCGTCGGTATTGCGGTCCTGCCCCGGCCCGTTGGCGACCAGAATCCGGAAATCCGCCGGCTGGACCTGGGCGAGGATCCACCGCAGCGCGAAGTGTGGATGGGGTATCACCGTGATCTCAGGCGGCTCCAGCGCCTTCGCGCTTTTGTGGATCTTACGGTCCGGCACTTGGGCGTATGATCTGGTGCGCTGTTTCTTGGACCCTCCGGTTGCATCGGCCATGGGCCATTTGATCCCGTGTTTTGTACTTGCATCATAAGTATGATATAAGCGTCATACTTGCAGGAGTGTTTCCATGGCGGCGATCGAACGGCTTACTATTACCATGCCGGCGGAAATGGCGGCGGTGCTGCGCGCCACTGTCGAGGGCGGCGAATATGCCACGACCAGTGAGATCGTGCGCGAAGCCTTGCGCGACTGGACCCGCGCCCGTGATTCCGAACGCCGCGATCTGGAGACCCTGCGAGAAGCAATCCGGATTGGCGACGAAAGCGGGCCAGGCATCCCGGCCGCCGAAGTGTTCGCCCAGCTTCGCCAAATGCTTGCCACGCGTCGAAGGGCTGTTGGTTGAAAACTGGCTGCGGTTGGACTGATCCGGCGGCGTCGTTCGCTGGCGCGGGACCGATTGCCGATTTTCTGCGCTGGCGGCTGCGTTTCCGAGTGGCGGCAAGCCTCGCGGACGGCCGAGGTCGGTCGGAAGGAAGAAGTAAGCTGGATCCCGGGTCAAGCCCGGGATGACGACTGAGGGGGTGATGGGTTGGGCTTTTGGCCGGTATGTCCGCGCGGCTGGACGCATACCTCAAGGCCTGATCCGCAACCCCACACCTCGTCGTCCCGGACTTGATCCGGGACCCCGCTATTCTTTGCCCGCGTGGTCTGAATGGGTCTGTCGAACAGAAAGGCAGCGGGGCCCCGGATCAAGTCCGGGGCGACGATAGTCTTATGTTGCCATCGGCGCGTCCGGGGCCATGGCGGTTATTCTAACTGTACCACGTTACCTGTATGCCTCCTTCCGCCACCCAGGATTTTGATTGCTTCGTGAATTGGACAAGCATAGCCGACTCCGCACAGTGGGCAGTAGTCGGAAAACGTGATGATCGCTTCGATGTGGGTTTCGGTTGGCGTTTTGACCTGGATGAATTCCGGTTTGGCGAACACGAGTGTGTTGCGGCAATCCTCGGTTTTCTTGTTGCGATGGAAGGCGGACAGTGCCGCATCCGGTAATCTATCGACTGGCGGGCTGTTAATTCGGCGATAGCGAGCGCCGGACGGCACTGGGATCCAGCCGTCTGGGCCGGGTTTACCGGTCCAGGTTTCCTTGTTGTTTTCCAGGGCAGGGTTGATGCAAAGGCCTGCAGGCAGCTTTTGCGCTGCCATGTTTGCGGCCTTTGTCAGCACGTCGGACACGTCTGCCGTGGTCACTGTGGATGACGGCGAGCAGCTCGCGAGAAAAAAGAAAATCGGGATCAAAGGGCAATAGCCCTTTGCCGCCGGAGGCACCTTCTTAACCCGGATCAAGATGCAACCCGTGCCGCCCATGCTCGGCCGTATCGTGCGGCGCGGTGGGCATTGGCGCGTCGGGGTCCATGGGGAGTTGCAGCATGCCTTCCCAGTGGGTGATTACGGCGGTGGCGACGGCGTTGCCGACGACGTTTGTGGCGGTGCGGCCCATGTCGAGGAACGTGTCTACGCCCAGGAGGAGCGCGATGCCTTCGATGGGGAGGCCGAATTGGGTGAGGGTGGCGGCGATGACGACCAGGCTGGCGCGGGGGACGCCGGCTATGCCTTTTGAGGTGATCATCAGGGTTAGCAGCATGGCGATTTGTTGGCCGGCTGACAGGGGTATGTTGTAGGCCTGGGCGATGAACATCGTCGCGAAGCTGGTGTACATCATCGAGCCGTCGAGGTTGAACGAATAGCCCAGTGGGAGGACGAAGCCGGAGATGCGGCGGGGGATGCCGTAGCGGTCGAGGGCTTCGAACAGGCGGGGGAGCGCGCTTTCGGAGCTGGCGGTGGAGTAGGCCAGCAGGAGGGGTTCGCGGATGTAGCGGGCTAGGAGCCAGGCGCGGCGGCCCATGACGAGGCTGGCGACGGAGAACAGCAGGAGCCAGAACAGGGCGAGGCCGCCGTAGAATTCGACGACGAAGGCGCCGTAGGTGACCAGGATGCCGAGGCCGCGGATGGCGATGACCGAGGCGAGTGCGCCGAATACTGCGAGCGGGGCGGCGCGCATGACGTAGCCGGTCATGGTCAGCATCATGGCGACGAGGGCTTCGGCGCCGCGGACCAGGGGTTCGCCGGTTTCGCCGAGCGCTGATAGCGCGACGCCGGCGAAGAGGGCGAAAATCAGGATTTGCAGGACGTTGTTTTGCGCCATTGCGTCGATGACGCTGGTTGGCACGATTTCCAGCACGAAATGGCGGAAGGTGAAATCGCCGGTGGCGAGCGCGCCCACGGGGGTGGCGGCGGTGAAATGGAGGCCGTGGCCGGGCTGGAACAGGTTGACCAGGACCAGGCCGAGCGTGATCGAGATCAGGCTGGCGCAGACGAACCAGCCTAGCGCGCGTCCGCCGATACGGCCGAGCGCGCTGCTGTCGCCCATTGCCGCGATGCCGCTGATCAGGGTGGCCAGGATCAGCGGGGCGATGATCATCTTGATCAGGCGCAGGAAGACTTCGGGCAGGAGTTTCAGCAGGTCGGCGGTGTTGGTCAGCGTGGGGCTGTTGGCGGGCAGGGCCTGGTGCAGCGCGGCGCCCAGGATGATGCCGGCGATCATGCCGATGACGATCCACAAAGTCAGGCGTTGCTTCACGTTGTCATGTTCCCCGTTGAAACTTGAAGTCTAGCCGCATTGTGCGCGGTGGAGCAGCCTTTGATCGGCGAGTACGACGGCCATCATCGCCTCGACCACCGGGACGCCGCGGATGCCGACGCAAGGGTCGTGGCGGCCTTTGGTCAGCAGTTCGGTTGCGGCGCCGTCGCGGGTGATTGTGGGCATGGCGGTCAGGATCGACGAGGTCGGTTTGAACGCGACGCGGACCAGCACCGGTTGGCCGGTCGAGATGCCGCCGGCGATGCCGCCGGCGTGGTTGGCGGTGAAGATCGGGCCGTTGTTACCGGGGCGCATGGGGTCGGCATTGCCTTCGCCGGTGTTGGCGGCGGCGGCGAAACCGTCGCCGATTTCTACGCCTTTGACGGCGTTGATGCCCATCATCGCGTGGGCGAGTTCGGCATCGAGCTTGCTATAGAGCGGGGCGCCCCAGCCTGCGGGGACGCCGGTGGCGACGCATTCGACGATCGCGCCGAGCGATGATCCGGCCTTGCGCGCTTTATCGACCAGCGCTTCCCAGCGGGCGGCGGCGACGGGGTCGGGGCAAAAGAACGGATTTCGTGCAATTTCGGCCGCGTCGAAGCGTGCGGGGTCGATCGCGTCGCCACCGATCGCGCTGACATAGCCGGTGATCGTGACTTCGGGGAGGACCAGCCGGGCGACGGCGCCGGCGGCGACGCGTGCGGCGGTTTCGCGCGCCGATGAGCGTCCGCCGCCGCGATAATCGCGGAAGCCGTATTTGGCGTCATAGGCATAGTCCGCGTGGCCGGGGCGATAAGCGACGGCGACGTCGGAATAGTCTTTCGAGCGCTGATCCACGTTGTCGATCATCAGGCTGATCGGGGTGCCGGTGGTCTTGCCTTCGAACACGCCCGACAGGATGCGGACCTGGTCGGGTTCCTGGCGCTGCGTGGTGAAACGCGACTGGCCTGGGCGGCGGGCGTCGAGGAAGGGCTGGATCAGGCCTTCGTCCAGCGCCAGGCCCGGGGGGCAGCCGTCGACGACCGCGCCAAGGGCAGGCCCATGGCTTTCGCCCCAGGTGGTGAAGCGGAACACGTGTCCGAAAGTGTTGCGGCTCATAGCCTCGCGCCTTTCCCCCATTCCCGACCAAATGTCCACCTTTGCGGGTAAGCGCGGGGGCGCTATGGGTGCGGAAGGGAGATGCCAGGATGATCGACGGACGTCACGTTGCTATCGGGCCGATCCTGCCCGAGGATCTGACCCGGCTGTTCGTGTGGGGCGATGATCCCGAAATCGCGCGGCGCAACGAACCGTACCTGCCCAAGAATCTCGATCGGGAGCGGGACTTCTGGCTCAATCCCGGGGGCGATCCGCGGCGCGTGTTTCTGGCGGTGCGGCGGATCGGGCGTAGGGAAATCGCCGGCTATGTCCAGATCACCGGCATCCACCCGATCCACCGCAGCGCCAGCCTGGGGATCCTGATCGGCAAGGCGGAGGATCGCGGGCGCGGCCTGGGGCGCGAGGCGATGGAACTGACGATCCGGTTTTGCCGGGATCACCTCAATCTGTCGCGGCTGGCGCTGGCGGTGCATGCCGACAATGATGCGGCGATCGGGTTGTATGAGAAGCTGGGGTTTGCGACCGAGGGGGTTTTGGCGAAGGCGCAGTTTATTGCCGGGCGGTGGGTTGATTTGCGGTTGATGGCTTTGGTTGGGGCGGAGCGTGGGGGATAGCGCATTTGAAAGTCCCACCCACTCACTGAGTCATTCCCGCGCATGCGGGAATCCAGCGGCAACGCTTCGGTGTTCCAGCAACGTCGCGCCCAGACACTGGATTCCGCATGCGCGGGAATGACTCGGTTTGCGGGGTGAGGGAAGGGACTATTCCCATAAGCGCGAAGGTAAGGCCCCAAACCCCCAAAATCCCGCTCATCCTGAGCTCGTCGAAGGATGCGCGCAACATTCGATCTTGGCGTAACACCCCGTGCTTTGGGCGGGCGTTTGCGCGCATCCTTCGACGAGCTCAGGATGAGCGGGGGTGGGTTGGGGAGCTTACCTTCGCGCCAATGGGGACTATTCCCTGAATTCGCCAGGGTATGTTCAAAAGCGGCGTGCTGCCCAAAAAAGGGCCGCACACCACGGTTGCGACATCGCCGCCTCGCTGGCATAGCGCCTGTCCATTCGAACAACCTGAGGACACCCCGACCATGCCGACCGGCGCGCTCGGCATTGATTTTGGCACGACCAATTCGGTTATCGCGCGCGCGGATGACGCGGGCGGGGTCGATCTTGTGGAATTTGCGGCGCCCGATGGGCCGGGTGCGGTGTTTCGGTCGGCACTGTGTTTCTGGCAGGACCATACGAAGGTTCGCGGGCTGGCGCATGAGGCCGGGCCCTGGGCGATTTCGGAATTTCTCGATTATCCGCAGGAATGCCGGTTTATTCAGTCGTTCAAGTCGGTGGCTGCCAATGCCGCGTTTGAGAACGCTGGGATTTTCGAGAAACGGCTGCGGTTTGAAGAGCTTGGGGCGACGTTCCTGACGCATTTGATGGCGCATGCGGGGCTGGCGCTGGCTGATCTGCCTGATCGGATCATTGTCGGGCGGCCGGTGCGTTATGTCGGGTCGCGGCCCGATGCGGCGCTGGCGCATACGCGGTACCAGGCGATGTTTGCGATGCTCGGGCGGCCGGTGCATTATGTATATGAGCCGCTGGGAGCGGCGTACAGCTTTGCCTCTCGGCTGACCGAGCCGGCGACTTTGCTGGTCGCCGACTTTGGTGGAGGGACGAGCGATTTTTCGATCGTGCGGGTCGAGGCGCCGGGGACGGCGCGGCGGGTTACGCCGCTAGGGTCGGCGGGGATCGGCATTGCGGGCGATCGGTTCGATTACCGGATCATGGATAACCTGGTGCTGCCGCTGCTCGGCAAGGGCGGGACGTATCGGTCGTTCGACAAAGTGCTGGAAATTGCTTCGGGGCATTTTGCCGATTTTGGCGACTGGTCGCGGTTGGCGCTGATGCGCAATCGCAAGGTTATGGACCAGTTGAAGAAACTGCAGCGGACCGCGACCGACCCGGCCGCGATCGGGCGGATGATTGCGGTGGTCGAAAACGAACTGGGCTATGCGTTGTATGACGCGGTCGGCACGCTGAAGCGCTCGTTGTCGCGTGAGACGCATGGGCAGTTCACGTTTGCGGGTGCCGATCTGAAGATCGATGCCGATGTGACGCGTGCGGATTTCGAACGCTGGATTGCGCCTGACCTCGCGCGGATTGGCGATACGGTGGACGAGGCGCTGGCGAGCGCGGGGGTTTCGGCGGACCAGATCGATCATGTGTTTTTGACGGGTGGGTCTTCGCTGATTCCTGCGGTGCGGGCGTTGTTTACCGCGCGGTTTGCCGAGCGCCGGATTGCGAGCGGGGATGAATTGACCTCGATCGCGCATGGGCTGGCGCTGATTGGGCAGGCGCCTGATCTCGATGACTGGGTCGCACCCACATGAGTGTCGCGTTCCGCCGTGAAGGCGATGACGAGCATATGGAGCCGAAATTCGAACGGCCCATGCCGCCCGGGCCGAACCGCGTGACTGCGCGCGGGTTGGCGCTGATCGCGGATGAACTGGCGCGGATCGAGGCTTTGATCCCTACGTTGACTGACGAGGCCGCGATCAAGGTCGCGCGGCGGGATCACCGGTATTGGGGGACGCGCCAGTCGAGTGCGGAACTGATGCCGCGTGCTGATGGGGATGTGGTGGCGTTTGGGTGCACGGTGACGGTGCGGCAGAATGGCAAGGACCGCACGATTACGATTGTTGGCGATGATGAGGCTGATCCGCCGGCGGGGTTGTTGTCGTTTACGGCGCCGTTGGCGCGGGCGATTATGGGCGCCGAAGTGGGTGAGCTGGTGGATTTTGCCGGTAAGGTTGAGGCGATCGAAGTCCTGGCGATTATCGTTAAAGGCTGACAACCGGGCTTTCCAAGCGCGCACAAGGCTGCTTTGATCGCACTCTCGTTCCTGGGGAGGGTCAATCGATGAAATGGTGGCGTACGATCGTTTTGGGCTGCACCGCGTTGTCGGCCCTACCCGCTACAGTGCACACCGCTGCTGCGCAGGCGTTGCGCCCCGACCAGAGCGAATTCCGCGCGCTTTACAAGGAACTGGTCGAGACCGACACCTCGATCACCACCGGCAGTTGCACCGCGCTGGCGGACAAAGTCGAAATCCGCTTGCGCGCCGCCGGCTTCACCGATGGCGAGATTACCCGCTTTGCCGTGCCCGGGCATGAGAAAGAGGGCGGCATCGTCGTCGTTTTGCCCGGCCAGTCAAAGATCCTGAAACCGATGCTGCTGCTCGGCCATCTCGATGTCGTGGTGGCGCGGCGCGAGGACTGGACGCGCGATCCCTATAAGCTGATTGAGGAAAACGGCTATTTCTACGGCCGCGGTACGTCCGACATGAAGGCGATGGACGCGATCTGGATCGACATGCTGTCGCGATTCCGTCGTGACCATGTGAAACTGGGCCGCACCGTCAAACTGGCGCTGACCTGCGGCGAGGAAACCAGCACCGCGTTCAACGGCGCGCAATGGCTGGCGCACAATCGCCGCGACCTGATCGACGCCGAATTCGCGCTGAATGAAGGCGGCGGCGGCCGCACCGACAAACCGATCGCCGACGGCGGCAAGGTGATCCAGCAGAATTTCCATGTCGGCGAAAAGGTCGTCGCCAATTTCCGCATCGAGGCCACTAATGCGGGCGGGCACAGTTCGATCCCGATCCGCGACAATGCGATCTACGAACTGGCCGACGCGCTGGGGCGGCTGCGCGACTATGACTTCCCGCTGATGCTGAACGACACGACGCGCGCCTATTTCAGCAAACTTTCGGAATCGCGGCACGATGCGATCGGCGCGGCGATGCACACGATCGTCACCGCGCCGATCGGCAGCCCGGATTCGCTGGCGGCGGAAAAAGTGCTGAATACCGATCGTTCGATCCATTCGATGCTGCGCACGACTTGCGTCGCCACGCTGCTCGACGGCGGCCACGCCAACAATGCGCTGCCGCAGCGCGCAGGCGCCAACATCAACTGCCGCATTTTCCCCGGCGTCAGCTTTGCCGACGTGCACAAAACGCTCGAACAGGTGATCGCCGACCCGAAGATGACGGTGATCAAGACCGACGATCGCGGCCCGCAGCCGATCCCGCCCAGGCTGACCCCTGCGATCCTCGGCCCGGCGGAAAAGCTGGTCGCCAAGTATTACCCCGGCGTACCGCTGGTGCCAGGCATGTCCACCGGCGCCACCGACGGCATTTATCTGGAGGCGGTCGGGATCCCATCCTACGGCCCGCCCGGATCGTTCGGCGACCCCGACGGCAACGGAACGCATGGCCTGAACGAACGCGCTTATGTTCGTTCGGTCTACACCGCGCGGGATTTCCTGACCGACCTGGTCAGGGCCTACGCGGGATAAGAGGGAAAGCGGGGGCGACGATGGCGGAACTGCCATCGATTGCAAACGCGCTTTCAGGAAACGAGGACGGCCAGATGACACTGACGATGTATGGTATTCCCAATTGCGACACGGTGAAGAAAGCACGGATCTGGCTCGATGCGCATGGGTTTGATTACGCGTTTCACGATTACAAAAAGGCCGGGGTTCCGGCTGACATGGTGGCGCAATGGATCGATGCGGCGGGGCTCGACAGAGTGTTGAATCGCACAGGCACGACGTTTCGCAAGCTGTCTGATGCGGACAAAGCGGGGATCGATGCGGCCAACGCCGTGGGGTTGATGGTTGCGCAGCCTTCGTTGATCAAGCGGCCGATTGTTGTGCATCCTGGTGGTTTGCTGGTTGGGTTTAAAGAGGCTGAGTGGGACGCTGCGCTGGGTTGATTTGACCGGCCCGATCTTTTGGATTCGCGTTCGCCAACTGGCGTAATTTCGCTGCAAAATCCCCAACCGCCGTTCATCCTGAGCTTTTCGAAGGACGCGCGCGGTGGTTGGTCCGGGCGATCTTGTTTTCGTGTTGGGCGGGCGTTGGCGCGCGTCCTTCGACAAGCTCAGGATGAACGGACATTGTTTAGTGACGATCGCTTGTTATGGCGCGGGGTTGATGGTGCGCGCATCCTTCGACGGGCTGAGGCGGGTCTGGGGTTGAATAGCTGGGCGCACGACGCTGCAGGACCATGTTGCGGCATTGCAACATATCCTTGCTGGTGGGCGGTCATCCGGCGTGGTATAAAGCCGGCCGTGACCACATTAGCTCCGCCCGCACCCTATCAGTTCCCGATCCTGATCGATCCGGCCGACATAGACTTCATGGGTCATGTCAATAACGCCTCATATCTGAAATGGGTCCAGGACGCGGTGATCGATCATTGGCGTGCGCTTGCGCCCGCCGAGGATGTGGCCCGGCACCTGTGGGTCGCTTTGAAGCATGAGATTACCTATCGCCGTCCGACTTTTGCCAACGACCTGCCGATTGCGCATGTCGTGCTGGAAAAGGTGCAGGGCGCGCGGGCGATGTATCTGACCGTGATCAAGCGCGGGGAAGATGTGCTGGCTGAGGTTACATCTAGCTGGTGTTGCCTGGATGCGGTGACGATGAAACCGGCGCGGTTGGCGCGGGATTTGATTGAGCGGTTTTTGCCTTCGTCGGCTGAGTAAGGGCCTCCGGCGGGCGTTTTAGGGCCTCCGGCGGGCAAGGGCTATTGCCCTTGCATCCCGTTACCGTCTTGTTTTGTGTGATGATCTGGCCGTTGCGTCCCGCCGCGCAGCGGCTTTTTTGTCTCCCGACGGTAAGGCGGGATAATACGTTGCGGAGTCGCGTCGACGCGGACGGTTAAGGGATGCAAGGGCGATGGCCCTTGCCCGCCGGAGGCGCCTTAAGTCACAAGAAGATAACAAGAAAGTGGGATCCCGGGTCAAGCCCGGGATGACGGGGGGTGGGGTCGTGGCCTTTACGACGCCGTGGCGTGTGGCGATGAGCGGGGGTTAGCGCGTTACCGTCACGATGTAGTTCAGCGCCAGGTTGTCGGACAGGTGGAGGCCGGCGTTGGGGGTCCAGGCTATGCCTTGGGGGTGGCCCATGGTCAGGCCGGCGGTGGCCAGGAGGTCGTGGAGTTCTACCGGGGTGATGAAGTCGGACCAGTGGTGGGTGCCGCGGGGGACCATGCCGATGCGTTCTGCGGCTTCGATCAGGAGCAGGCGGGAGGCGGGGGTGCGGTTGGGGGTGGAGAGGATCATCAGGGCGTTTTCGGCGAGGGCATTGGCCAGGGCGGCTACGAAGCTGGCTTTGTCGGCGACGTGTTCGATGACTTCCATGCTGGTTACCAGGTCGAAGCCGGACAGGGCCATGTCGGCGATGTCGCCGCAGCGGTAGTCGATGGGTAGCTTGCTGGCGGTGGCGTGGGCGGCGGCGACACGGATGTTGTCGTGGGCTGCGTCTACGCCGGTTACGGTGGCGCCCATGCGGGCCAGGGGCTCGGTCAGCAGGCCGGCACCGCAGCCGATGTCGATCGCGCGGCGGCCGGTGAGGGGGCGCATGGTACGCGGGTCGGTGGCGAAATGGGCGTCGATTGCGCTGCGGATGAAGCGCAGGCGGACGGGGTTCAGGCGGTGGAGCATCGCCGATGATCCGGTTGGGTCCCACCAGTCGTCGGCCAGCTTGCCGAAATGGGCGGCTTCTTCCGGGCGGATCGTGACGGGAATCGGTGTTGCATTGCTCATGCCCCACCCCTAAAGCGCCCCGCGAACCCGGTCCATGGGTGCAATGGGCAATATTGTTACGTTCAGGAGCTGAAACGCCGTGTCCCGCATCGTGATGAAATTCGGCGGCACGTCGATGGCCGGCACCGAGCGCATCCGCCGCGTTGCGCGGATTGTGCAGCGCCAGCAGGCGGCCGGGCACGAAGTTGCGGTGGTCGTTTCGGCGATGGCCGGCGAGACCGATCGGCTGGTCAATTTCTGCCGCGAGGCGAGCGCGCTGTACGACCCGGCGGAATACGACGTGGTCGTGGCCAGCGGCGAACAGGTGACCGCCGGTTTGCTCGCGCTGCATCTGCAGGCGCTGGGGTGCAAGGCGCGGTCGTGGCTCGGCTGGCAATTGCCGATCCATACCGACGATGCCGCCGCGAAAGCGCGGATCGAGGGGCTTGATTCGGAAGCCTTGCTGGCGTCGATGGCATCGGGCGAAATCGCCGTGATCCCGGGTTTCCAGGGGCTGTCGGGTGCCAATCGCATCACCACACTCGGGCGCGGCGGGTCGGATACCTCGGCTGTCGCGGTTGCGGCCGGGATCAAGGCCGATCGGTGCGATATCTATACCGATGTCGACGGGGTCTATACCACCGATCCGCGTATCGTCGCCAAAGCGCGCAAGCTGAAGAACGTGACCTACGAAGAAATGCTCGAACTGGCCTCGGTCGGTTCGAAAGTCCTGCAGACGCGCTCGGTCAGCCTGGCGATGAAGGAAAAGGTCCGCGTCCAGGTCCTGTCGTCCTTTATCGACGAAACCGCGCCCGCCGCCGACACCCTGCCTGGCACGATGATCGTGTCCGATGATGAATTGGAAGGACTGGATATGGAACGCCAGCTGATCACCGGCATCGCCGCCGACAAGAACGACGCGAAAGTCATCCTGACCGCAGTGCCCGACCGGCCCGGCGCGGTTGCGGAAATCTTCGGCCCGCTGGCCGAAGCAAACATCAACGTCGACATGATTATCCAGAACGTCGGCCGCGCCGATACCGACACCGACGTCACATTCACCGTGCCGCAATCAGACCTGGAACGCACCAAGGCACTGCTCGACGCGAACCGCGGGCAGATCGGGTACGAGAAGCTGAGCACCGATCCGAAAGTGTCGAAAATCTCGGTCGTCGGCGTGGGAATGCGCAGCCATGCGGGCGTCGCCGCGACGATGTTCCGCGCGCTGGCGGACCGGGCGATCAATATCCAGGCGATCAGTACGTCGGAGATCAAGGTTTCGGTGTTGATTGATTCGGATGAGACTGAGCTGGCTGTGCGGGTTTTGCATACGGCTTATGGGTTGGATGCTGAGTAAGAGCCTCCGGCGGCAAAGGGCCATCGCCCTTTGATCCCGTTACTGTCTAAGTCCGTCTAAATCCTCCCCGATTCGGGGAGGGGGACCGCCCGTAGGGTGGTGGAGGGGCGGCGCGGCTGGACGCAACGGTGAACTGGCAGGCGCTCCGCTCGATGACTTTCCGCGTTGGGAGAGGCCCCTCCACCACAGCTTCGCGTGGTCCCCCTCCCCGTTTCGGGGAGGATGCGCTTGGATTTGGCGTCAAATGCCGCTAGCGCCGCGGCATTATGGAACAGCTTGATCACACACTTGCGGCGATTGCTGCCGCTGAAACGCCTGACGCAGTCGAGGCTTTGCGCGTAGGCGCGCTCGGCAAACAGGGCTGGGTTTCGGCGTTGTTGAAGACTTTGGGCGCGATGACGCCTGAGGAGCGGCTCGCGCAGGGGCCGCGGATTCACGCGGCTCGCGAGCAGGTGACTGCGGCGTTGGGTGCGCGCAAGGGGGCGCTTGAGAGTGCGGTGCTTGAGGCTCGGTTGGGGGCGGAGCGGGTTGATTTGTCGCTGCCGGCTTCTGACAGCCCGCGTGGGTCGGTGCATCCGGTTAGCCAGGTGATGGACGAGCTGGCGGAGATTTTTGCCGATATGGGGTTTGCGGTCGCGAGTGGGCCGGAGATCGAGGACGATTGGCATAATTTTACGGCGCTCAATATGCCGGAAACGCATCCGGCGCGGGCGATGCATGACACGTTTTATTTTCCGGACAAGGACGATGCGGGGCGGTCGATGCTGTTGCGCACGCACACTTCGCCGGTGCAGATTCGTACGATGATTGCGGGTGGGGCGCCGGTGCGGATTATTGCGCCTGGGCGGGTTTATCGGTCGGATAGCGATGCGACGCATACGCCGATGTTTCATCAGATCGAGGGTCTGGTGATTGATAAGGGTATTCATCTTGGTCATTTGAAATGGACGCTCGAGACGTTTTTGAAGGCGTTTTTTGAGCGGGATGACATCGTTTTGCGGCTGCGGCCGAGCTATTTTCCGTTCACCGAGCCTTCGGTCGAGGTTGACGTAGGCTATACTTTGGTCGGCGGGAAGCGTGTGGTTGGCGGGGGCGGCGACACGGCGGATGGCGGCTGGATGGAGGTGCTCGGGTCGGGCATGGTCAATCGGCATGTCCTGGCGGCGGCCGGCCTTGATCCGGATGAGTGGCAGGGTTTTGCGTTTGGGACCGGGGTCGATCGGTTGGCGATGTTGAAGTACGGGATGGACGATTTGCGGCCGTTCTTCGATGGCGATCAGCGGTGGCTGGGGCATTACGGGTTTGGCGCATTGGATGTGCCGACGCTTTCTGGCGGCGTGGGAGTGCGGGCATGAAGTTCTCGCTGTCCTGGCTGAAGCGCCATCTTGATACTGCGGCCGATGCGGGCACGATTGCGCGCACGATGACGTCGCTTGGGTTGGAAATCGAGGGCGTCAGCGATGCTTCGGCGGCGCTGGCGGCGTTTCGTGTTGCGCGGGTGTTGACCGCGGAACGGCATCCGCAGGCGGACAAGTTGCAGGTGTTGTCGGTCGATCTGGGTGATGGTTCGCCTTTGCAGGTTGTTTGTGGTGCGCCGAATGCGCGGGCCGGGATGATCGGCGTGCTGGGTGTGGCGGGCGCGGTGGTGCCGACCAATGGCATGGAATTGCGCAAGAGTGCGATCCGCGGCGTTGAGTCCAATGGCATGATGTGTTCGGCGCGTGAGCTTGGGCTTGGCGAGGATCACGACGGAATTATCGAGCTGCCGGATGAGGCGGTGATTGGCACCAGTTTTGCCGATTACCTGGGGTCGGACCCGGTGTTCGATGTTTCGATCACGCCCAATCGACCCGATTGCATGGGCGTTTATGGGATTGCGCGCGATCTGGCGGCGGCTGGGCTGGGGACTTTGCTGCCGATCGTGGTCGAGCCGGTTGCGGGGACGTTTGCTTGCCCGGTCGAAATTCGCACCGATGATGCCGAAGGGTGCCCGGCGTTTTATGGGCGGGTGATTAGCGGGTTGCGCAATGGGGCTAGTCCGCAGTGGTTGGCGGATGCGCTGAAATCTGCGGGTCAGCGGCCGATTTCGGCTTTGGTCGATATCACCAATTTCGTGATGCTGGGGTATGGGCGACCGGCGCATGTTTATGACCTGGCGAAGTTGAGCGGGGCGGTTGTCGCGCGCAAGGCTGTGGCGGGTGAGACTGTACTGGCGCTCAATGGGCGCGAATATGCGTTGGAGCCGTCGATGACGGTGATTGCCGATGATGCCATGGTTCACGATGTGGCCGGGATCATGGGCGGCGAGCATTCGGGGTGTAGCGAGGGGACGACCGATGTCCTGCTCGAAGTGGCGTATTTCGATCCGGCTTCGATTGCGCGCACTGGGCAGGCGCTGGCGCTGACGTCCGACGCGCGTGGGCGGTTTGAGCGTGGGGTTGATCCGGGGTTTCTGGATACCGGGGTTGATCTGATCACCGCGCTGATTTTGGAAATCTGTGGTGGCGAGGCTAGCCATGTCGTGCGCGCGGGTACGCCGCCGGTGACGGACAAGCTGGTGGCTTATGATCCGGCGCTGGCGGGGCGCCTGGGCGGGGTTGATGTGCCGCAGGCTGAGCAGCGGCGCATTCTGGCGGCGCTGGGGTTTGGCGTTTCGGGCGAGGGGCTGTGGCGTGTTGCGGTTCCGGGCTGGCGGCCCGATGTCGATGGCGCGGCTGATATTGTCGAAGAAGTGATCCGGGTGTTCGGGCTCGATGCGGTGCCATCGACGCCGCTGCCGCGTGCGGCGGGGGTGGCCAAGCCGACTGCGACGGCGGTGCAGACGATGGAGCGGCGGTTGCGGCGTGCGGCGGCGGCGCGGGGTAGTCATGAGGCGGTGACGTGGTCGTTTTTGCCTGAGGCGCCGGCGGTGCATTTTGCCGATGATGGGCATGCGCTTTGGGTGTTGGCCAATCCGATTTCCGAAGATCTCAAGGTCATGCGGCCTTCGTTGTTGCCCGGGTTGCTGATGGCGGCGCGGCGTAATCTGGATCGTGGCGCGGCGAGTGTGCGGCTGTTCGAGATTGGGCGGCGGTATTTGCGTGGGGCTGCCGGGGCCAGCGCTGAGGCGCCGAGCCTGGCGATTGTGCTGGCGGGTGAGCGCGCGGCGCGTGGGTGGAATACGGGCAAGGCTGCGCCGTTTGATGCCTTTGATGCGAAGGCTGAGGCTTTGGCGTTGTTGGCTGAGGCTGGGGCGCCGGTTGAGAACCTGATGGTGATGGGGGAGGCTGGGGCGCAGTTTCATCCTGGGCAGTCGGCGACTTTGCGGCTGGGGCCGAAGACGGTGCTGGCGCGGTTCGGGATGTTGCATCCGGCGACGTTGAAGGCGTTTGATTTGTCTGGGCCGGTTGCGGTGGTCGAGTTGTTTCTTGATCGGTTGCCGGCGCGGAAATCTGTCGGTGGGTTTGCGCGGGCGGTTTATGCGCCGCCGGCTTTGCAGGCGGTTACGCGGGACTTTGCGTTTCTGATCGGACTGGATCGGCCGGCCGGGGATGTCGTGCGGGTTGTGCGCGGGGCGGACAAGGCGAATATCGTTGGCGTGCGGGTGTTCGACGATTTCAAGGGTCAGGGTGTGCCTGAGGGTATGCGCAGTCTGGGGATTGAGGTTACGTTGCAGCCGGTCGAGAAGAGCTATGACGAGGCGGCTTTGAAGGCGATTGCTGATCGGGTTGTTGCGGCTGTGGTCAAGCTTGGTGGGTCGTTGCGCGCGTAATACCAGCGGTTCATATTTCGTCGTCCCGGACTTGATCCGGGATCCCGCTTTTCTTTGCAGAAGCGCCTTAGGCAGGGCCGTCGCGCAAAAAGGCAGTGGGGCCCCGGATCAAGTCCGGGGCGACGATAGTTGTTGGGGTAGTGCGCTGGTTTTTGAGCTTTTCCCCGGGGCGAGGGTCGCTGGTATCTTAGGGAGTTTGGTGTGGCTGAGAACCTGATCACGATCGCTTCTGATGCGCTGACCGTGTGCGTCAATCAGACCGGGGCTGAGCTGTGGTCGATCGCTGACCGGGATGGGCGGGCGTATATGACCGATGCCGATCCGGCGTTCTGGACGGGGCATGCGCCGGTGTTGTTTCCGGTGATCGGGTCGGTGGCGCATGATCGGATCGTGGTCGACGGGCGCGAATATCCGATGGCGCGGCATGGGTTTGCGCGCAGAATGCAGTTCGATATTGTCGAGCAGGGCGCGGATCATGTGTGGTTTCGGCTGCGCGACAGTGAGGCGACACGGGCGCATTATCCGTTCGCGTTTCAGCTTGATATGACCTTTCGCGTCGATGGCTGGCATCTCGAGGTGGTGGCGCATGTGACAAATCCGGGCGATGGGCCGCTCCCGTTCAGCTTTGGGTATCATCCGGCGTTTGCGTGGCCGCTGCCGGGTGGCGCGGCGAAGGCGGCGCATCATCTGACGTTTGCGCAGGATGAGCCTGAGCCGATCCGGCGGCTGGATACGAAGACCGGGCTGGTTTTCCCCGACGCTTTGCCCACGCCCGTCAAGGGCCGCGAGTTGCCGCTGGATCCGGCGCTGTTTGTCGCCGATGCGATCGTTTGGACCGATCAGCGTAGCCGGGCGCTGACGTATGGTGCGTCGGGCGGGGCTTCGCTCGATATCGCGTTTCCCGATTCGCCGATGCTGGGGCTGTGGCAGGTGCCGGGCGCGCATTATATCTGCATCGAGCCGTGGCAGGGGTATGCCGATCCGGAAGGGTTTGCGGGCGAATTCGTGACCAAGCCGGGGCTCGTGATTTTGCCGGCGGGCGAAACGCATTCTTTGCAACTTTCGGTTATGGTTCATCCATCATGACGCTTCGCCCTTCTGTTCTGTTCGTTTTGCTGGGCGTGATCCTGGCGGTCCTGGTCGTGCTCGCGGTGTTTATTCCGCGCGGTCCGGAAAAACTTGCTGCGCGCGATCATACCAAAGTTGCCGGGCCGGCGCTGCGGGCTTGCCTGGCGTCGGGGCTTGGCCTGGGCGAGTGGAAGGGGCAGCCGATTGCGATGCGGGCCAGCAAGTTCGGGCTGCGCGTTGCGGTGTCGGACAATGGCACCGATCGGCAGGTCGGGTTGTTCACCGCCGGCGGGCAGCCGCTGAGCGCCAGCGAGAGCGCGGCGCTGGAAGCGTGCCTGACAGCGGACGCCAAACCGGCGACCTGAAAAACCGGCTCACACTTTTCGGCGCTTTGGTTTAGGGGCGGCGGTTATGTCCAATCGCCGCACCTTTGCCATCATTTCGCACCCGGATGCCGGGAAAACCACGCTCACCGAAAAACTGCTGCTGCAGGGCGGGGCGATTCATCTCGCGGGCGAGGTCAAGGCGCGCGGGCAGGCGCGGCGCGCGCGGTCCGACTGGATGAAGATCGAGCAGCAGCGCGGGATTTCCGTGACCAGCTCGGTGATGACGTTTCAAAAGGACGGCATCGTCTTCAACCTGCTCGATACGCCGGGGCATGAGGATTTTTCCGAGGATACCTATCGCACGCTGACCGCGGTCGATTCGGCGATCATGGTGATCGACGCGGCCAAGGGTATCGAGCCGCAGACGCGCAAATTGTTCGAAGTGTGCCGGATGCGCAATGTGCCGATCATCACCTTCGTCAACAAAGTCGATCGCGAAGGTCGCAGCGTGTTCGAAACGATGGACGAAGTCGCCGATGCGCTGGCGCTCGATGTCGTGCCGATGTCGTGGCCGGTGGGCATGGGCGGCATTTTCGAAGGCGTGATGAACCTGAGCACCGGGATGATCGCGCGGCCGGAAGGCGATTCGCGCGAATTCCTGGGCAAGCTCGATCCGGTCGAGGGCGCGAAAATCCCCGACGACATCGCCGAAGAGATCGAGCTGGCGAAGATCGGCTACCCGGAATTCGATATCGAGGCCTATCGCCATGGCGACCTGACGCCGGTGTATTTCGGATCGGCGCTGAAGGGCTTTGGCGTGGCCGAGTTGATCGACGCGATCGCGCGGTTTGCGCCGCCGCCGCGGCCGCAATCGTCCGATGTCGGCGTGATCGATCCGACGCGTGCCGATGTGACCGGGTTCGTGTTCAAGGTGCAGGCCAATATGGACCCGCAGCATCGCGACCGAATCGCGTTCATGCGGCTGGTTTCGGGAACGTTCCGGCGCGGGATGAAGCTGATCCCGTCGGGGCTGGGCAAGCCGATCGCGGTGCATTCGCCGATCCTGTTCTTTGCGCAGGACCGCGAAATCGCCGATACGGCCGAGGCGGGCGATATCATCGGCATTCCCAACCATGGCACCTTGCGCGTGGGCGATACGCTGTCGGAACGCAACGATGTGCGCTTTACCGGGTTGCCGAATTTTGCGCCCGAAATCCTGCGCCGCGTGATCCTGAAGGATCCGACGAAGACCAAGCAATTGCGCAAGGCGCTCGACGATTTGTCCGAAGAGGGCGTGATCCAGGTGTTTTATCCCGAAATCGGCGCGCAGTGGATTGTCGGCGTGGTCGGGCAGTTGCAGCTCGACGTGCTGATTTCGCGGCTGGAGGCGGAATATAAAGTCGAGGCGGTGCTCGAGCCTTCGCCGTTCGATACCGCGCGTTGGGTCAAGGGTAGCGAGATTGCGCTGCGCGGATTTGCCGATTTCAATAAGTCCAACCTGGCGCACGACCGCGATGGCGATCCGGTGTTCATGGCGCGATCGGCGTGGGATGTCAGCTATCAGCAGGAACGCAATCCGGAACTGACATTTTCCGCCACCAAAGAAAGATAACCGTGACTGCCGGCACGCGGCGCTTGCCAGCGAGGGGCGCGCGCGGCAATTAGTTGGTCATGAACCTCCTCGGACCGATCTCGAACACGTTTATCTCGCAACGCCTGCGGCTGCATTATGTCGACTGGGGCAATGTGGATAAGCCGCCGCTGTTGCTGATCCACGGCGGGCGCGATCATTGCCGTAGCTGGGACTGGACCGCGCATGCGCTGCGCGAAGACTGGCATGTCATCGCGCTCGATCATCGCGGCCATGGCGACAGCGAATGGGTCAACGACGGCAATTACCGGATCATGGACATGGTCTATGACGTCGCGCAACTGGTCCATCAGCTTGGCCTGGCGCCGGTGACGATCGTGTCGCATTCGATGGGCGCCAATGTGTCGCTGCGCTATGCCGGGCTGTTTGCCGAGGATGTGCGCAAGCTGGTCGCGATCGAGGGCATTTTTCCGACGCCCGAATGGGACATGCGGATGAAGGACGTGCCGTTTGCGCGGCGCGTGCGCGATTATATCGGCGAAAAGCGCAAGGCGGCCGGGCGCCTGCCGCGCCGGTATCCGACTCTGGCCGATGCCTATGGGCGCATGAAGACCGAAAACCCGTATTTGACCGACGAACAGGCGCGGCACCTGACGACGCACGGGATCAATCGCAACGAAGACGGCACGTTTAGCTGGAAGTTCGATCCTTACGTTCACATCGATCATCCTTATGACATCTCGACCGAGCGCAAGCATGAGCTGTGGGAGGCGATTACTTGCCCCACGCTGCTGCTGAATGGTGCGGATTCGTGGGCGGGTAATCCGGTGAACGATGGGCGGATCAGCCATTTCCGCAATGGTACGGCGGTCGAGTTCGAGAACGCCGGGCACTGGTTGCATCATGACCAGTTCGACCGGTTTGTCGCGACGCTGAAGGATTTTCTGTAAGTTACCGGCGCAATGCAACCTGGCCCCGCCCCTCAGGGGAGGGGTTGGGGAGGGGTGTCCGAGCGCCGATTGGTTCTGCAACGCCGCAGCGCCGTACACCCCCACCCAACCCTCCCCCTGAGGGGGAGGGCTTTTTGGTTTCGTAGTGCCTAAATTTTAGGCAGCGGGCGCGGGTTGCACACAATTCGGGCGCTTGCGTCGCGGCGCACCATTCGTAAACGCCCGGAAAACCGCGAATACGGATCATTCCTGATCTGGCACGCCCCTTGCTGTGCCTTCCCTGGTGTCCCGCCCGTATCGATAGCGGGGCCCGAGGGGAGCAGGCATGAAATTCATCATCGCCATTATCAAGCCGTTCAAGCTCGACGAAGTGCGTGAAGCGCTGTCGGGGCTGGGCGTTGCCGGGATGACGGTGTCGGAAGTCAAGGGATTCGGACGGCAGAAAGGCCAGACCGAAATCTACCGAGGCGCCGAATACACCACCAATATGTTGCCGAAGGTAAAGCTCGAAATCGCAGCGTCGGACGAGCTGGCGCCGCGGATTATCGAAACGATCCAGCAGACCGCGAGCACCGAGGCGATCGGTGATGGCAAGATCTTTGTGATCGATCTGGCATCGGCTACGCGTATCCGCACCGGTGAAACCGGGGATACCGCCCTGTGACACACGACATGAGGGGCGAAATGAGGGGAATTCCTATGATCCGCAAGATGATTGGCGGCGTTGTCGGCGGCGGGCTCGCGCTCGGGTTCGCATCGTCTGCATTTGCGCAGGCCGCGTTGATCAAGGCACCGACTGCCGCGCAGCAGTTGACGATGGTCAACAAGGGCGACACCGTCTGGATGCTGATGTCGTCGGTGCTGGTGCTGATGATGTCGGTCCCGGGCCTGGCGCTGTTTTACGGCGGCCTGGTGCGCGCCAAGAACATGCTCAGCGTGCTGATGCAGGTGTTCATGATCGTGTCGGTGTGCGGCCTGTTGTGGGCGACGTACGGCTATTCGCTGGCATTCACGGGCAATTCGATTGCCGGCCTGGCGCCGTTTGTCGGCGGGTTGTCGAAACTCGGGATGATGGGGATCACCAGTTCGTCCACTGCGGCGACATTCTCGAACAACGTGTACATTCCCGAACTCAGCTATTTCGTGTTCCAGATGACGTTCGCGATGATCACCCCGGCGCTGATTGTCGGGTCGTTTGCCGAACGCATCAAGTTCACCCCGCTGATCGTGTTTGTCGTGCTGTGGTCGACGATCGTCTATTATCCGATCGCGCACATGGTGTGGTATTTCGCCGGTCCCGATTTCATGAAGGATACGCCGAACGAAGCGGGCTATCTGAACCATATCGGCGCACTCGACTTCGCCGGCGGCACCGTCGTCCATATCAATGCCGGGATCGCCGGCATGGTCGGATGCCTGATGATCGGCAAACGCGTCGGTTTCGGGCGTGAAAACACTCCGCCGCATTCGTTGACGATGACCATGATCGGCGCTTCGCTGTTGTGGGTCGGCTGGTTCGGCTTCAACGCCGGGTCCAATCTCGAAGCCAATGGCGTAGCGGGCATCGCGTTCGTCAACACCATGTTGGCAACCTGCGCTGCCGCGGTTAGCTGGGCCGTCATCGAACAGGTCGTGCATGCCAAGCCGTCGATGCTCGGCGCGGCATCGGGCGCGGTCGCGGGCCTGGTCGCGATTACCCCGGCGTCGGGCTTTGCCCATCCGATGACCTCGATCGTGCTCGGCCTGATCGTTTCGCCGATCTGTTTCGTGTTCGTCACCACCGTGAAGAACAAGTTCAAATACGACGATACGCTCGATGTGTTCGGCGTGCATTGCGTCGGCGGGATCACCGGCGCGCTCGCGACCGCGATCCTCGCCAATCCGCATCTCGGCGGCCAAGGCATCACCGATTACACGCAGTTCCCCGCGGTTGTCGCGACGAGCTACGACACGCTGGGCCAGTTGCTGATCCAGTTCAAGGCAGTGATCATCACCCTGGTGTGGTCGGGCGGCGTTTCGGCCGTGCTGTTCTATGGGATCGACAAGACGCTGGGCCTGCGCCCCGCCGAAGAAGCCGAACGCGAAGGGCTCGACATCACCGAACACGGCGAACGCGCCTACAACTATTGATTTGCGAGCTTGGCGGGGTGGGGAAGGGTGAGCTCTCCCCATCCGACCCACCCCGCCAGACGAAACGGGCCGGAAGAGCGATCTTCCGGCCCGTTTTTCGTTTGGGGCGTCGGGTTGTCAGGTTCTGATATCAAGTTGAAATGCTGCTAAGGGCCTCCGGCGGCCTAGGGCCATTGCCCTAGGGACCCTTTACTTTTTTGAACTGCGCGTTGATTTTGCATTTGCGCCCCGTCGTGTGGCAGTCTGATCGTCTCCCGACGCAGCGGCGGGATGCTCCGCCGAACTGACTCACCAACGCAGACGGTGGCAAGATGTTGTTATTTAACATGTTCCGTTCATCCTGAGCTTGTCGAAGGACGCGCGCCAACGCTGGCCCAACGCGAGTCCAGCATCACCCGGATCGACCGTAGCGCGCGTCCTTCGACAGGCTCAGGATGAGCGGGCTTTGTGAGTTTATGAGCGGGGTTTGTGAATTTATGAGCGGGCTTTGTGATTTTTGAGAGCAAATTCCGGCGGATTGCCAGGTGCGGACGCGGTAGCCTTCAGTTGAGGGGCTTTAGAGTCGCAATAACCGCAGCTTGGTGTAATGCGCCGGGCCATGACTGATCTTGTAAACGCCGCCCCTGCCGACCGCCCGCGCCCAAAGGATTGGGTCGCCGGGATCCATGCCTATGTTCCCGGCAAATCGACCGGTGATGATGGCCAGGTGCTGATCAAGCTGTCGGCCAATGAGAACCCGCTCGGCACCAGCCCGGCGGCGCAAGCCGCGCGCCACGTCGCGGGCGAGCAGTCGCGGTATCCCGATCCTGACAGCGTTGCCTTGCGCCAGGCGATTGGCGCGCTTTTCGATATTGCGCCGTCGCGGCTGGTCATGGGCACCGGGTCGGACGAGCTGCTGAATCTTGCCGCGCAGGCTTATGCCGGGCCCGGCGATGACGTGCTGTATGTGCGTTATGGTTTCTCGGTTTATGACATCGCGGCGCGGCGTTGTGGCGCGGTGCCGGTTATTGCGCCTGATCGCGATTATGGCACCGATGTGGATGCGCTGCTGGCGGCGGTTACGCCTGCGACGCGTGTGGTGTTTCTGGCCAATCCCAACAATCCCACGGGCGCCTATATCGGCCGGGACGAGATTGCGCGCCTGCATGCGGGGTTACGGGCTGACGTCCTGCTTGTGATCGATCAGGCTTATGCCGAATACGTCGATGCGGTGGATGACGATGGGGCGCTGGCGCTTGCGGCCAGCGCGACCAATGTGTTGGTCACGCGTACGTTTTCGAAGATTTACGGGCTTGCCGGTGAACGTGTTGGCTGGGCTACCGGTGATGCTGCGCTGGTCGACATGATCAATCGCATTCGTGGGCCGTTCAACCTGTCGCTCAGCGCGCAGGCGACTGCGTTGGCCGCTGTTGGTGATCAGGCATTTGTCCAGGCTTCGCGCGATCACAATACCCGCGAGCGCGCGCGGTTTGTCGCCAGCCTGACTGCGCTGGGGAACCATGGCGTGCGGCCGCTGCCCACCGAGGCGAATTTCGTGCTGATCGAGTTTTCGGGCAAGTTGACGGCGCAGGCTGCGTATCTGGGCCTGATGGACCATGGGTATATTACCCGCTGGTTGCCCGGGCAGGGCCTGCCGCAATGCCTGCGCATTACGATCGGCACTGCGGCGCAGATGGACGAGATCGCTGCTGCGCTTGCCCAGATGGCGGGCGCTGCGGCGTGACGATACCGCCATTTCACCACGTCGCTGTTATCGGCCTGGGCCTGCTCGGCGGCTCGCTTGCTCATGCGGTGCGCGCGTGCCTGCCCGGCACTCGCGTTACCGGCTATGACGCCGATCCCGCCGTGCGCGATCGTGCGCGGGTGCTCGGCATGGCTGATACCATTGCCGATACCGCCGCACTGGCCGTTACTGACGCCAATCTCGTCGTTCTGTGCGTCCCCGTTGGTGCGATGGCTGATGCTGCGCGCGCGATGGCCCCTGGGCTGGCCGAGGGCGTTATCATCAGCGATGTTGGATCGAGCAAGGCCAGCGTTGCCAACGCTTTGGCCGCGGCTTTGCCTGGCCACCGCGTGATCCCTGCGCATCCTGTTGCCGGCACCGAACAGAGCGGTCCCGACGCGGGCTTTGCCACGCTGTTCCGCAACCGCTGGTGCATTCTGACCCCGCCTGCCGATGCCGACCCTGCCGACCTCGCGCGTTTGGTGGCGTTATGGGAGGCGCTGGGCGCGCGCGTTGAAACGATGGATGCGGAGCATCATGATCTCGTGCTTGCTGTTACCAGCCATTTGCCGCACCTGATTGCTTATACGATTGTCGGGACGGCATCGGATCTCGAGCGGGTTACGCAGAGCGAAGTGATCAAATTCTCGGCTGGTGGGTTTCGTGATTTTACGCGCATTGCGGCGTCTGATCCGACGATGTGGCGGGACGTTTTTCTCACCAACCGTGATGCTGTGCTGGATATGTTGGGGCGGTTTAGTCGCGACCTGGCGGAGCTGGAGACGGCGATCCGGGCGGATGATGGGACGACTTTGTTCGATCATTTTACGCGGACGCGGGCGATTCGGCGTTCGATTATCGAGATGGGGCAGGATGATGCCCGGCCGGACTTTGGGCGTGGGGATCATAAGGGTTAGGGGCCTTATTACCGTTTTGCCTTGCCGCGTAGCGGCCTTGTTGTCTTCCGGCGCGGGGTAGGCGCGCAAAAGCAAGTGGGGTCCCGGATCAAGTCCGGGACGACGAAGTTCTCTGTGTTGGGCACCACGTCGACGGTAACGGGATCCAAGGGCAATGGCCCTTGGCCGCCGGAGGCCCGTTCAATCGTTCAAAACATTAATCGCCGAAACCACTGCTGCCTCGATCTCCTCACGCCCCAGTCCCTTGGGAATCTCCGCCCCGAACCGGTACGTGATCACGCCCGCGCGTTTCCACAGGCGGTGGTACAAAGGCCCGCTGTTTACGGCGATCGGGACCACGGGGAGGGCGGCCATTTTGTACAGGCCGGCGAAGCCTGCCTGGAGCGCGCCTTCGGTGTTGTGGGGGGTGCGGGTGCCTTCGGGGAAGATTACCAGTGGGCGGGCGGCGCCGGTGGCGTTGGAGCGCATGGTGCGGATCATCGAGCGCAGGGCGCGGGCGCCGGCGTCGCGGTCGACGGCGATCAGGCCGTAGCGGATGCCGAGGCGGCCCCACATCGGGATGGTGAGCAGTTCCTGTTTGGCGAAGATCATCGGGTTGTGGAGCAGGGCGGGCAGGTCGATGGCTTCGAAGAAGGATTCGTGGCGGATGGCGACGAGCACGGGGTGATCGGGCAGTCTGCCTTCGACGACGATGTGGATGCCGAGCAGATGGCGGCAGCACCAGCGGTGCCAGTGGCACCAGGCGCGGACCATCACGTAGAGCGCGCCGGGGGGCAGCAGCAGCGTGACCATGTTGAACGAGATCAGCAGCAGGCTGCCGATGTAGAACACGGGGTAGAACGCGATGTTGCGGACGATTTCGGTGAGGGTTGGGCCCCGGTCCCGGGGGTTTTGCTTAGAAGGCATGCCCTGACCCTGCGGAGGGAGCGGAGCCGGAGCTGCGCGTTTGTGGCGGGCGCGGGGCGTCGGGCCATTTGACGAACCAGGCGGCGATCCGCGCGAGCAGCTTGTTGTATTCGATGAACAGGACTTTCATCGACGGGTGCGAGGGCACGGCGTCTTCGATGATGATCAGGTGTTTCGGGGCGGCGACGCGCAGGTCGAATGCGGCGCGGCGCATGTGCCAGTCGGTGGTGATCAGGCGCACGGAATGGATATCGTTGTGCGCGACCCAGCCGCTGGTTTCGCGGGCGTTGGAGCGGGTGTCGAACGAATCGTAGCCGAGCGTGACGCAGCAGGCGAGCAGGGCCGGGCTGACACCGTATTCGCTGGCGAAGTGTGCGGGGGCGACTTCGCTGTCGACGCCGGCCACGAGCAGGCGCTGGGCCTGGCCGGCGCGCAGGACGGAGAGGCCGCGCGCGATGCGGCCGGGGCCGCCGGTCAGCGCGACGGCGCCATCGGTGTGGATCGTTCCGGCGGGGCGCGGCAGAAACAGCGCGAACCACAGGAAGCCGAGAATCCAGGCCAGTAAAACCAGCGAAAACAAGCGGCGGATCAGGCCGGTGGACTTTGGTCGACGCATCCGGACGACCCTACAGCATCCGCCGCAGCGCGGAAAGCACCGTTAAGCGCGCGGTCAGCACGGCGAGCGCGACGCCGGCGAGCGGGATCGACACGATCATCAGCCAGTCGGTCAGGCCCAGCGCGGCGCCGGCGACCATGCCCGATCCCAGTGCGCTGAATTGCCGGCCGAGGATGATGATCGCGATCGCGCCGGTGCACAGACCGAGCGATCCGCCGATTGCTGCGTCCATTGCCGCGGTGCGTTGAAAGACGCGGGCGATCTGCGGATCGGTGCCGCCGAGCATGTGGACGATCTCGATGGTCTGGCGGTGGGTGACGAGTGCGTTGCGGGCCGAGAGTACGACCGCGGCGATCGTCGCCATGGCGAGCAGCGCGATCAGGCCGCCCGCGAGCCATTGCAGGGTGCCGATCGCGCGGAACACCGGGGTCAGCCAGCCCGACTGCGCATCGACGCGGGCTGCGGGGGCGACGGCGGCGATCCGGGCGCGCAAGGCGCTGACGCGTGCGGGCGTGGCGGGGCCGTCCAGGCGTAGGTCGATCAGCGCGGGGATCGGCAGGCCGTCGATGGTGTCGCCGGGGCGGGTGCCGAGCCAGGGTTCGAGCAGCGCGTCGAGTTCGCTTTGCGCGACATGGCGCGCATCGATCACGCCGGGCGCGTGTTCCAGCACGGCCAGCGCGGCATCGGCCTGGTGGTTGCGATCGGCGGGCGCGGCGGAGACGATCTGGACCGTGACGCCTCCGACGAGATCGGCATCGGCGCGCGCGGCGGCGTTGCGCAGCGCGAGGCCGCTGGCGGCCGCGATCACGGTCAGCGCGATGACGATCGCGATGACCCAGGGCATCGGGCTGCCCATGCGCGGATCGGGCAGCAGCGTGGATTCGCTGTCTGCCTCACCTTTCAGCGAGCCGAAGAGAGCCGCGGCGTTCATCGCAGCACGAAGCCCAGCGGCGGGTCGTCGAAACTCGGCGTCGTGCGGCGTGGGGGATAGCGCAGGGCGCCGGTCGGGTCGGACAGGCGGCCCTTGTCGAGCCGCATGATCAGCGATTCGGGGACTTTGCGGATCAGGTGGACATCGTGGGTGGCGACGACGACAGTCGTGCCGAGCCGGTTCAGGCTTTCGAACAGTTGCAGCAATTTCATCGCCATGTCGGGATCGACGTTGCCGGTCGGTTCGTCGGCGACGAGCATGTCGGGCCGCGCGATCACCGCGCGCGCGATCGCCACGCGCTGTTGTTCACCACCCGACAGCGTGGGCGGGCGGGCGTGGCTGCGATCGGCGAGCCCGACCCAGTCGAGCATTTCGGTCACGGGTTTCAGGATTTCGCGCTCGCTGACGCCGGCGACGCGCAAGGGCAGCGCGACATTGTCGAATGCGGACAGGTGCTGCACCAGGCGGAAATCCTGGAACACGACGCCCAGGCGGCGGCGAAAACCGGGCAGACGTTCACGCGAGAGCGTGATCGCATCGGTGCCGAACATGCGGATCAGCCCGCGCGAGGGGCGCTGCGCCAGGTACAGGAGTTTGAGCAGGCTGGTCTTGCCCGCGCCCGATGCCCCGGTCAGGAAATAGAACCGGCCCGGATACAGCGTAAACGAGATGTCGGTCAGGACTTCCTTTTCGGTGCCATAGCGCAGCCCGACGTTGTCGAATTGCACGATTTCCGCATCAGGCTCGCTCATGGTCGCAGGTCTGGGCTACTTTGTGTGAAGGGGCAATCGGCCGGTGCGTCAGATGCATTGGGGCCACAGTACGCGTCAATGCATGTGGAAAAAAGGCCGTGGACGCAATTCAATGTCATTGGGGCTATTGTTTCTGCGCGTGCGGGGTTGTTAAACCCGGGCATGATAATTGCCTGTCCTGCATGTTCGACGCGCTATGTCGTACCCGACAGTGCAATCGGCGTGGACGGGCGGACGGTGCGCTGCGCCAATTGCCGGCATAGCTGGTTCCAGGCTGGGCCCGAATTACCCCTGCGGCCGGAAGCCGAGCCGGACCTTGCGCCGGAAACGGTTGCCGAACCTTTTACTGCCCCTGTTGTCCGCGGCGCGACCGTAACGGCGTTTGCGGAACCGGCGGCCGCGCCTTCGGGTCGGACGGTGCCGGTGCCCGCGATGGACGAGCCGGTGGCTGCGCAGCCACCGACCATGGCGCCAACGCTGGCGCCGCCCCCACCGCCGCCGATCGCGCGGCCTGTGCCGCCGTCAGCCCCGCCACAATCCGAATCCGAAGACCGCTCGGTCTTTGCGCACGAGCCCCCGTTTCGCCCGCGCCGCAACCCGCTGAAGCTGTGGACCGCGGCGGCGGTGGCGTTTGCGGTGGTGGTTGCCGCGCTGATGGCGGCAGTCGCGTATTTCGGCATGCCCGACTGGCTGCCCGTGGCCAAGGCAACATTCGGCGCCACGCGCCCCGACCTGGAGCTGGCATTCCCCGCCGATCGCCAGGATCGCCGCACGCTGCCCAACGGCACCGAATATTTCGGCGCCAGCGGCACGGTCACCAATGTCGGCAAGGACGTACGCGAAGTCCCGCCGATCCTGATCGTGCTGCGCGACGCGAAAAACCGCATCGTCTACACCTGGAACGTGATCCCGCCCAAGGACGTGCTGAAACCGGGCGAAAGCGAAACAATCAACGAAGCCGTGACCGACGTGCCAAAGACCGCAGCCTTTGCCGAAATCGGCTGGAAGCCCGAATAAACCCCACGCGCCGCATGCTTGTGACGGGTTTTTGTGAATTCCGGTTGCGCCCCGCATGACCCTTTGCTAGGGGCCCGCTCCTACCCCGACGGTGCGCCGGCCATTGGCCATGCCCCGTTTGCGACGTGCGGTCGTGGCGGAACTGGTAGACGCGCAACGTTGAGGTCGTTGTGGCCGTAAGGCCGTGGAAGTTCGAGTCTTCTCGACCGCACCAGACAGTCCCAAGATAAAATGATTTTTCTCTTCGGAGGCCTTGCCTTGCCGGGCACGCGCTGCCCAATCGGGTCGCCTGAGCCTTGTCGGGCGAGAAACTTTCGGTTTTGTTCAGGGCCTCCGGCGGCCTAGGGCCATTGCCCTAGGAACCCGTTACTGTCTTGACCTGCGCGCTGGCCCAAGCGTTGCGCGCCCCCGCGCAGCGGCGTCATTGTCTCCCGACGCAGCGGCGGGATATTCCGCTGAACTGACACACCAACGCGGACGGTAACGGGATGCAAGGGCGATGGCCCTTGCCCGCCGGAGGCCCTCAAGCGCCCGCCGGAGGCCCTCAAGCGCCCGCCGGAGGCCCTTAACCGCCCGCCAGACGAGCACGCAGAAAATCGTTCACGCCGCCTCGGGCGCGGATGGCTTCATCCATGTCGGGTTCCCAGTTGAAGCCGTGCCAGCCGCCGTCTGTGACGAGTAGCTCGGAGGTGACTCCGCTATCGCGTAGTTTCCAGAACAGGTGGATGGCGTTGCTGAGCATCAGGTCGCGGGTTCCGGTGTTTAGGACGGTTGGGGGGAAACCGGCGGGGATGTCGGCGTAGTATGGTGAGACTGCGGCATCGCTGGTTTGTTCTGCGGACACGTAGTTCTGGTGGGTCATTGCGAGCGCCAGTTCGGGGGGCATTACGTCGCGGCGGGCGTTGAAGACGATGGAGTCGCCGACGCCGCTCAGGTCGGTTGCCGGGCAGTACAGGGCGAGGGCTGCGGGTTTGGGCAGGTCTTGGGCGATAGCCAGTTGGAACATGGCCAGCATGATCTGTACGCCGGCCGAGCTGCTGATGCCGGCGATCCGGGCGGGATCGATTTCGGCGACAACCGTGCGGTAGACCGCCAGGCATTCGTGGATTGCGAGTGGAAAGCGGGCTTCGGGCGCCAGGGAATAGTCGATGGACCATACGGGGACGCGGAGTTCGGCTGCGGTGAGCAGGGCGGTGCGGTCGCGCGCGGTGCCCAGTACGAAGCCGCCGCCGTGGATATTGAGGACGATCGAGCCTGCGAGTGCGGGGTCGATTTCGGGCGGGGTGATTTTCAGCACCGGCACGCCGGCGATCGATACGCGTTCGAGTTGCAGCTTGTGCGTGGCGATCAGGCTTTCCTCGATCGGGTCCTCGCCGGCCTGGAACTGCGCGCGCTGTTTGGGGATGGCTGCGGGGCGCACCAGCCAGGAGAACAGGAAGGCGGGAAGGTTTATGGCCGGGGACGCTTTCAGGAAGGCACGCGCCTTTACGCTCAGGGTGGCCGCCTGGGCGGGCCGGACAGATATCGTCATGGTGAAGCCTTTCTTCGTTGATGACGATCCTATGCGCCGGAAGGATTGACCGGATAAGCCGGATAGATCAGCATGGCGTGATGCGGGAAACAGGATAATGCTTCGGACCGGGCTGGCCGAATATGATGCGATTGTCGCGGTTGCGCGGCTGGGCAGCTTTCGCGCGGCGGCGACGGAGTTGGGCATGTCGACGTCGGCGCTGAGCCATGCGGTTGCGGCGCTGGAGGCACGGCTTGGTGTGCGGCTGTTCAACCGGACCACGCGCAGCGTTTCGATGACGGATGCGGGCGAGCAGTTTATCGGGCGGGTCGCGCCTGCCTTGCTCGAGATTGGCGGCGCGATCGAGGGGATCAACGACCATCGCGACACGCCGGCGGGGACGCTGCGGATCAACACTGCGGTTGGCGCGGCCAGAAAGGTGCTGACGCCGATCATTCTCGAATTCATGCGGCGGTATCCCGATATGAATGTCGTGCTCGTGACCGAGGGGCGGCTGGTCGATATTGTCGGGCAGGGGTTCGATGCGGGCATCCGGATCGCCGAGGCGGTGCCGCAGGACATGATCGCCATTCCGATCGGCAAGGCGCATCGCCAGGTGGTGGTTGGATCGCCCGCTTATTTTGCGGACCGTTCCATGCCGGTGACGCCGGCCGATCTGTTTCGCCACACATGCATCCGCGCCCGGATGGCGAGCGGCGCGATTTATCATTGGGAGTTCGAGCGGCGCGGTGAAGAGATTGCGATCGACGTGCCCGGCAGGCTGACGCTTGATGAGCTCACGTTGATGACCGAGGCCGCGCTGGCGGGCGCGGGGCTGGCCTATCTCGATGAATGGACTGTGCGCGACCACATCGCTGCCGGGCGGCTGATTCCGGCGCTGGAGGACTGGAGTCCGCCGTTTCCGGGGCTGTGTCTTTATTATCCGGGGCGGCGCCATGTTCCGGCCGGTTTGCGCGCGCTTGTTGTCTTGATCAGGGAGGCGAATACGGCGGCGGCATGACCGCCGGTCACGCGGCCAGATCGGGGGTTGCGGCCGTTTCGCCGAGTTCGAGCGAGCGGATCTTGTTGCGCAGGTAGTCCTGCAGCGCGCGCAGATCGGCTTCCTTTTGTTCGAGCTTTGCGAGTTGCCCCTTCAGGATTGCGATGCTGCGGTCGGGCGTCATCCGGCCGGCGCGCCGTTCCTCGCCCATCGCGGCGATTTCCTTTAGCGGCATGCCCAGCGACTGGGCCATCCTGATTACACTTGCGGCCATCAGGTGCTCGTCATTGAATGACTGGTAGGGTTTGGTGCGACCGCCCTTGCTGCTCGTCAGCGGCTGCAACAGGCCCAGGCCGATGTAATAGCGGACCGTATCCTTTGGCAGGCCGGCGCGTTTTGCGAATTCCGAGATCAGCATGAATTTCGCCTTGACCAGGGAGTGTGGTCCTCAGTTAATAGCATGAACCGCACACTTCGAAAGGGAATGCGGTGACAATCGAGACATCCAAAAACACGATCTCGATCGGCGGCGACATGCTGGTCGATCGGCTGGGCTATGGCGCAATGCAGCTTACCGGACCTGGCGTCTGGGGCCCGCCGGCGGATATCGACGCGGCGCAGGCGGTTTTGCGCAAGGCGGTGGATCTGGGCGTCACGTATATCGACACGGCCGACGTCTATGGCCCTGGCGACAATGAACGCCTCATCCGCGATGCACTGCGCCCTTATTCGCGCGACATCGTCGTGGGGACCAAGGGCGGCATGGTCCGGTCGGGGCCGGCGACGCGCGAAAATCCGGGCATGGCCATGAACGGATCGGAAGCGCATATCCGTGCCGCCGTCGAGGGCAGCCTGCGCGATCTCGGGGTCGAGCGGATCGATCTGTATCAACAGCACCGGGTCGATCCTGCGACACCGATCGAAGACACGATGGCGGTGTTTCGCGCGTTGCAACAGGAGGGCAAGATCCGGCATATCGGCTTGTCCGAAGTCAGCGTGGCGCAGATCGAGCAGGCGCGAGCGGTTGTCGATATCGCTACGGTCCAGAACGTCTACAGCCTGGCGATCCGGCGCCACAATGATGTGCTCGCGTATTGCGAGGCCAATGCCATCGCGTTCATCGCGTTCTGGCCGATCCATCTCGAGCATCTCGCGTCGTCGCCCGTGCTTGGCGACATCGCGGCGCGGATGAACGCAACGCGCGGGCAGGTCGCAATCGCCTGGATCCTGAACCGGTCCCGCTCGCTGATCGCCATTCCGGGCACATCCTCGGTCGCGCATCTTTCGGAAAATATGGCCGCGCGCGATATCGTGCTGGCGCCTCAGGATATCGCCGCGCTCGATGCACTCGATTTCGTCTGAATTGTGGGTTGTACCGTGGCGGCTATTCTTTAGCGTCACGGGCATCCCTTCGCACAAGGAACACGTCGATGCGCAGCCTGCGAACAGTTCAGACGGCATTGGTGCTGTTCGGGTTGACGATCGCCTCGCCAGGTCTTTGCGCAGAGGCGCCCACTGGCGGTCAATTGTCGGCGGACGTGGTGCCGCAACGTTATCGGATCGATCTCGTCATGCGGCCCGACCAGCCGCGGTTTACCGGGCATGTCGAGATCGATGTCGTGATCGGCAAGCCCACGACCGCGCTGTACCTCAATGGGCGCGACCTGGCCGTTCATGCGGCGATGATCCGCAGCAACGGCAAGACGACGCCGTTGCACTACACGCAGGTCGATCCCCTGGGCGTGGCCCGGCTCGACAGCGCGGTCCCGTTGGCCGCCGGCAATGCCACGTTGATCTTCGACTATGACGCGGCGTTCAACGATAGCAGTTCGGGCGTGTTCCGGGTCAAGGTCGACGGCACCTGGTATGCCTGGTCGCATTTCGAACCGATCGATGCGCGCAGCGCCTATCCGGGCTTTGACCAGCCCGGTTTCAAGACGCCGTTCGATATTGCGATATCGACCGCCGCCGACAGCGCCGCCGTGTCCAACGCTCCCGAAACCAGTACCGTGAAAACCGGCGACCTGGTCAGGCACCAGTTCGCCACCACCTTGCCGCTGCCGACGTACCTGACCGCGTTCTATGCGGGTCCCTTCGTCATCCAGTCCGGCGCTGTGCCGCCGACCGCCGAGCGCAAGACCCCGCTGCCGCTGCGGGTCGTCGGGACGAAGCCCAACCGGGATCGCACCGATTTCGCGATGCAGAACAGCATCAATATTGTCGGCCGGCTGGAGGACTATTTTGGCCAGGCCTTCCCCTTTCCCAAGCTCGACCAGGTCGGATCGCCGATCATTCCCGGCGCGATGGAGAATGCCGGCGCGGATGTGTATGGCGATCAATTCCTGCTGCTGGGCAAGGACCCGCCAACCAGCCAGATGCAATACTTCGGCGAAGTCGTTGCGCACGAGCTTTCGCATCAATGGTTCGGCGATCTCGTCACGCCGGCCTGGTGGGACGACCTGTGGCTCAACGAGAGCTTTGCCAACTGGATGGGGTATCGCATCGGCAATGACTGGCGCCCGGACCTGAAAATCGGTGTCGGGGCGATTGCCGAGGCGCTGGCGGCGATGGACATCGATTCACTCAAATCCGGCCGCCCGATCCACCAACACATCACCGACAGCCGCGACATCGCGAGTGCGTTCGACAGCGTCACATACGGCAAAGGCGGCCAGGTCGTCGCGATGATCGCCGCCTATATGGGCGACCAGGCGTTCCGCGATGGCGTGCGGCTCCATCTGAAGCGCCATGCCTATGGCACCGCGACGTCCGAGGATTTCTTCCGCTCGCTCGCCGATGCGGCCGGCGATCCCGCAATCGTCACCGCGCTGAAAAGCTTCGTCGATCAGCAGGGCGTGCCGCTCGTCACCGTCAGCAGGCGCGGTAACGGTCTCGAAGTCACGCAGGCGCCCTATGCGATGCTGGGGTCGACGCCGGCACCGCGGCTCTGGACCATTCCGTTCTGCTATACGGTCGGCGGCGCGCGGCACTGCGTCCTGCTCGACAGGCAGGCCACCATGCTGCCATCGCCCGGCGATGGGGAAATCATGCCCAATGCCGGCGGCACCGGCTATTACCGGTTCGCGATGCCCGGAGAGGACTGGACGCGCCTGATCGCGCGCAGTGCGACGCTGCCGCCCGGCGAGGCGCTGGCCGCGGTCGACAGCCTGTGGGCGCAGTTCCGCGCCGGCACCGTCGGCTTCGACCAGGTGCTGGCGATGACCCGCGCGATGGTCGCCAATCCCTATTCAGACGCTGCGCTTGGTGGCGGCCAGCGGCTGAAAACGCTTCGCCGCAATGGCCTGATCGCGGCAGGATCGATCGACGCCTATCGCCGCTTCATGATCGCGACTTATCGACCGGTGCTTGACCGTGTGGGCTTCGACCTGGCCGCCGGAGCCTTTGCCAGCGACGATGGCGACCGGCGCGAATTGCGCGCGGGGGCGGTTGCACTGCTGTCGAGCGAAGGCGGCGATGCCGACCTGCGGGCACGGCTGGACCACGCGGTCACGCAATATCTGGCGGGCACTCCGTCCGCGCTCGACCCGCTGTATTTTGCGACGGCGTTTGCCGCCCATGTGGCGCGCGGCGGGGTTCCGGCGGCGCAGGCGCTGCTGGAGGCTGCGCTCAAGAGCGAAGACCCGACCTTTCGCGGCGCCGCGATCCGTATCGTCGGCGGATCCGGCCGCGAGGATGTCGCGCAGTGGCTGGCGGGCCGGTTGGATGACGCGCGGCTCCGCCCGATCGAGCGCATATCGCTGGTGATCGAATTCCAGCTCGAGCCGGCCACGCGCGCTTTTGGCCATGACCTGACCCTGCGACGGTTCGACCAGCTCGAACAGGGCACCGGGCCGATGGGGGAAGCCGTGCTGTCGCTGGCCGACCTGTGGTGTTCGGTGGATGAGGTTCCGGCGATCGCGGCCTCGCTGGCTCCTGGCATGACGCGGGACCATCTCGGCATGTTGCCGCTCGATCGTGCCGTCGAGAGCGGCGTCGCCTGCGGGCGGCTGAAGATCGCGAAAGGCGCCGATATTGCGGAAAGCCTGCAACGATCTGTGTCGCGTTGATGCTGTTCACTGGCGCATAGCGCTCATGCGATCCTGTCCGTAGCCGTCGGCGCGAAATTGGCCGACTTGGCGGTTCTTGCCGAACACACGGCCGCCAAAGGAAATTCGCCATGAAAGCTGTTGGATATCTCACGCCCGGGTCGATCGACCGCGACGACGCGTTCCTCGATCTCGACATCCCCGATCCCGTCTTGCGGCCGCGCGACCTGCTCGTGCGGATCAAGGCGATTTCCGTAAACCCCGCGGACACGAAGATCCGGGCCAGCGCCAAACCGGCCGATGGTGCCACCGCCAAAGTTCTCGGCTGGGACGCCGCCGGCATTGTCGAAGCAGTCGGGCCCGATGTCAGCCTGTTCCAGGTCGGCGACGAAGTCTTCTATGCCGGCGACGTCAGCCGCCCCGGCACGAATGCGGAATTGCACGCGGTCGATGAACGCATCGTCGGCATCAAGCCCCAGACACTCGACTGGGCCGAAGCAACCGCACTGCCGCTGACCGCGATCACAGCGTGGGAACTGCTGTTCGACCGCCTGCGCATCCCCTACGGCACAAAGACCAAAACCGGCACGCTGCTCGTCATCAATGGCGCCGGCGGAGTCGGATCGATCCTGATCCAGCTCGCCCGCCGCCTGACCGGCCTGACCGTGATCGCCACCGCATCGCGCCCCGAAACGATCGCCTGGGTTCGCAAAATGGGCGCGCACCACGTTATCGATCATCACCAGCCGCTCGATGCCGCACTCCGGTCGATTGGCATTCCCCACGCCGATTACGTCGCAGGCCTGACGGCAACCGCCCAGCATCTGCCCGCGATCGTCGAACTGATCGCCCCACAAGGCCACCTCGCCCTGATCGATGACCCGGACGTGCTCGATATCGCCGCGTTCAAACGCAAATCCGTAACAATCTCATGGGAATTCATGTTCACCCGCGCGCTGTTCGAAACAGAGGACATGGCTGCCCAGGGGCAACTGCTCAACGAAGTGTCCGCGCTGGTCGATGCAGGCGTCCTGTCGACGACGCTGACAAGCAGCGATGGCCCGATCAACGCCGCGCGTTTGAAGCAGGCGCATCGGGCGGTGGAGAGCGGTCGCTCGATTGGGAAGACGGTTCTGGTGGGGTTCTGAAGGTGCCTCCGGCGGGCAAGGGCCAAGGGCCCTTGCATCCCGTTACCGTCCGCGTTTGCGTGTCTGCTTGTCGTAGTATCCCGCCGCTGCGTCGGGAGACGATCACACCGCTACGCGGGGGCGCGCAAACGCATGATCAGCGCGCAGTTCAAGACGGTAACGGGTTCCTAGGGCAATGGCCCTAGGCCGCCGGAGGCCCTTAAAACGCCCGCCGGAGGCCCTGAGGTTCACCCGATATCCGGCCCAGCACCCTCGACAAGACAATCGACCAACGCGCGCAACCGGCCGAGGCGTTTGAGATCGGGATGATAGCCCAGCCACACATCGCGGCCCGGTGGATCTTCGGCCAGGTCCAGCCGCAGCAGGGGCAGTGCATCGCCGATGGCGCGTGGCAGGACTGCGAGGCCTGCGCCCTGGACGCAGGCCTCGGCCTGGATATCGCGGCTGTTGCTGCGGATTGCGAAGCGTGCCTGCGGCCAGCGTTGCCGTAGCCAGGTGACGTCGGACAGGGTGTCGAAGGCGGTGTCCATGGTGATGAGTTGATGTTTGGTGTCGGTGGCGGTGCCTGGTCCCATGCGGTCGAGGTAAGCGGCGGCGGCGTATACGCTGTAGCGGATATGCGCGAAGCGGCGTTGCAGGACGTTCGGGCCTGCGAAGCGTTGGAAGCGGAAGACGATGTCGGCTTCGCGGCGGTCGAGATCGAGCATGCGGGTGTCGGCGAGGATTTCGACGGTTACCAGGGGGTGGGCGATCGAGAAATCCGCGATGATTGGCGACAGGGTTGTGCGGGCGAACCAGTCTGGCGCGGACAGGCGGAGCAGGCCTTCGAAGCCTTGGGCCTGGCCCATCAGCTTGCGTTCCAGTGCGTGGGCGTCGGCTTCCATGCTTTCGGCGTGGAGGCGCATGGCTTCGCCTTCTTCGGTCAGGCGGAAACCGGTGGGGGATCTCTGGAACAATGATGCGCCGATTGTGGCCTCCATTGCGCGCAGGCGGCGTCCGGCGGTTGGCTGGCTGAGGCCGAGGCGCGGTGCGGCGGCGCTCAGGGTGCCGGCGCGGGCGATTTCGAGGAAGAGGTGGAGATCGCTCCAGTCGAGGCGGAGTCCGTATTTTACGCTGGCCATCGACGGGGCTCCCTTGGCATTGTCCTGATTTTCGCATCACGGCATGCCGATCTATCCGGCTTATCGGGTTTATTCGGATTGGCTACTCCTTCGTCATCAATCCTTATGACGGGAAGCATGCCATGAACATCATCGATCAGGTCTATATCGACGGCGCGTTTGTCACACCTCACGGTTCGGACATGTTCGACCTGTTCAACCCTGCGAGTGCCGAGGTGATTGGCCAGGTTCGGCTGGGCGATGCGCAGGATACGCGCGCCGCCATTGCTGCCGCCAAGCGTGCCTTCGGGGCGTTTTCGCGCACGAGCAAGGCGGAGCGGATTGCGCTGCTCCACCGGCTGGGCGACGCGATGCAGGCCCGCGCTGCAGACCTGACCGAAGCGGTGATCATGGAATATGGCGCGCCGGTTTCGGCTTCGGCGTGGATGGGCGACTATGCGGCCGCCTCGTTTCATCTCGCGGCGCAAATCCTGGAAGGGTACGATTTCACGCGCCAGATCGGCACCGCGCGCGTGACGATGGAGCCGTTGGGCGTGGTCGGGCTGATCACGCCGTGGAACGCGAATGCGCTGTTTATCTGCCAGAAGCTGGCGATGGTGATCGCATCGGGTTCGACTTGCGTGATCAAGCCCAGCGAGATGAGCGCGCTCCAGACGCAGATCGTGACCGAAGCGCTGCATGAGGCGGGGGTTCCTGCCGGCGTGTTCAATATCGTCAATGGCCGCGGCGATGTGGTCGGTGCCGAAATCAGCGCCAGTCCGGATATCGCCAAGATTTCGTTCACCGGCTCGACCGTTACCGGCCGTGCCATATTGCGCACCGCGGCCGAAACGATGAAACGCGTGACGCTGGAGCTGGGGGGCAAATCGCCAACTGTCATTCTCGATGACGCAGACATCGCGCAGGCCGTGCCGTTCGCTTTGGGGGTTGGCTATGGCAACAGCGGTCAGGCCTGCATTGCGGGAACGCGCATTCTCGTGCCCGCGGCCCGGCTGGCGGAATTCGAAGCGGCGTTCAAGGCTGCGGCCGAGACGATCCAATCGGGCGATCCGCGCGATCCGAAGACTGCGATCGGGCCGATGGTCAGCGTGCGCCAGTGGGACCGGGTCCAATCCTATATCCGCAAGGGTCTCGAAGAGGGTGCGACGCTGCTTGCGGGCGGTGAAGGACGGCCCGCGGGGACCGAAAATGGCTGGTACGTCAAACCGACCATTTTCACGAATGTGCGCAACGACATGACGATTGCCAGGGAGGAAATCTTTGGCCCGGTGCTCGTGATCATTCCTTATGGATCGGACGCCGAAGCCATCGCGATCGCCAACGATACCGACTTTGGCCTGCATGCCTATATCGCGGGCACCGACCCGGCGCGCATCCGCGCGGTCAGTGACGAGCTGGTCGCGGGCCGCGTCCTGATCAACGGCGCCGCGATGGAGCCGCTCGCGCCGTTCGGTGGCTTCAAGCAGTCCGGTATCGGTCGCGAAAACGGCGTGTTCGGGCTGGAGGCTTTCCTTGAACCCAAAGCGGTGATGGGGTGATCGGTGATGCCAGCCACCGACCACCTTCAAGCCGCCATCCACGCCTATTTCGATGGCCAGCGGCGTGCTGCCATTGTTGGCGGGGCGGCGTCGTTGCTCATCATCGCGCTGGCCCTCGTCGCCATTCTGTATGGCGGCGCCTTTCAGCGCGGCCTGGGCGTGACCGTGGGGATAACCGCGCTTTTGATCGGCGGGTCGGGCGCGTCCCTGGCCGTGCGTGACGATCGCGGCCTGGCCACATTGCTCGAATGCCAGCCGGAAACCATCGTTGCCGAGACGGCACGGATGACGACGGTGGTGCGGAATTACCGGTATTACCGTGCGGCGTTTGCGCTGATCGGGGCGGTTGGCGTGGTGATGCTCATCGTCCGGTTCGCGCCGTTGGTCGACGGGATCGCGGTCGGGTTGTTGCTGCTCGCGGCGCTCGGCCTTGCGATCGACCATTTCGATCGCAAGGCCGCAACGACGTATCTGGATGCGCTGACAGACTTCGGTCAATCCGCGTTTTCGTAGTCGGTATAGCCCGCAGCCCCGCCACCGAATAATGCGTTCGGATCGAGCGGCGACAGCGCAAGATCATGTTCGAGGCGGAACGGCAGGTCCGGGTTCGCCACGAAGGGGCGGCCGAATGCCACCAGGTCCGCATAGCCCTGTTCGAGCACCCAATCGGCTTTCGCGCGGTCGTATTGCCCGGCGACGACGATCCGCCCGTGAAAGCGCGCGCGGACTGCTGCGCGAAATTCCTCGGTAAATTGCGGCGCATCGTCCCAATCGGCTTCGACGAGATGGAGATAGGCCACGCCGATTGCATCGAGGAATTCGGCCGCTTCCAGGATCGTGGGAAGAATATCGGGACACGCCATCCCGCGCGCGGTCAGGAACGGGGCGAACCGGATGGCCGTCCGGTTGGCGCCGATCTCGTCGACAATCGCCGACACCACTTCCTTCATGAAGCGCAGGCGATTTTCGCGCATGCCGCCGTATTCGTCGGTCCGCTGGTTCGATGTCGTGCGCAGGAACTGGTCGATCAGATAGCCATTGGCGCCGTGAATCTCGACACCGTCGAACCCGGCCCTGATCGCATTGCGCGCGGCCTTGCGGTAGTCCTCGACGATCGCCTTGATCTCGCTGAGTTCCAGCGCGCGCGGTGTCGGACAATCGACCATTGCGCCCTGCCCGGTGGCGGGATCGACTTTCCAGATCTGTCCATCGAACGCGACGGCCGAAGGCGCAACCGGCAGGGCCCCGCCATGAAAATCGGGATGCGACATGCGCCCGACGTGCCAGAGCTGGAGGAATATTGTTCCACTTTCGGCATGCACGGCACTGGTGGTTTCACGCCAGCCTTCGATCTGCGCATCGCTATAGATGCCGGGGGTGAAGCTGTACCCTTTGCCCTGGGGCGATATCTGGGTCGCCTCGGTCACGATGAACGCGGCCGACGCGCGCTGGCGGTAATACAGCGCGTTCATGCTGTTGGGCACGTCTCCGGGCTGCGTGCTGCGCGAACGGGTCATCGGCGCCATCACGATACGGTGCGGAACGGGCAGTCCCGCAATGTCCGTGGGACGAAACAAGATCGGTTTCATGGTCGAAAATCCTGGGTTGCTTGAGACTAAGCTTTTGGAACGATGCCGATATCCTGAAGGAACGTCAGGTTATCCTCGAGATGCCAATTGTCGGTCACGCGGCCGTCCCTTACCCGCAGGATATCGGTCGCGATGAAATCGACGGTCTGTCCCTGGCCGGCATGACCGTTGAAGCTCCCGGTGAAATGGCCGGTAAAGTGCAAGTGCGAGACCACGCGATCACCCACGACGATCCGCTGGACCACCGCCATGTTCAGGTCGGGCACGGCGCCGAGAAAGCCTTTCGACGCGATCGCCGGGCCCGTTGGCCCCTGCGGCCGGCCGGCGGGCAAAGTGTGGTCGATGAAATGCGGCGATATCGATTCAGCGAGCAATTTCGCGCTGCCGTTGATCCAGAAGCCGTAGAACCGGTCGACCGGCCGCAACAGCGCAGCGCGCGCCGCCGGTTTCAGATCGGGAGAAACGATCAGCTCTTGCGGCCTGGCCATTGCGACAGCCTGGCTGTCGCTGACCGGCGCGGCGACAGCGGGGCTTGCTGCGAACAGGGCCATGGGGAGCAGGACTGGGATGCGCATGTCGAATAGTCCTTAAGCTGCAGAGCCGGGCAGGCCGGAAACGGTGGGGGCGCCGCGGTCGTAGACGGGCGTGTTTGCCCGATCGGACAGGGCCCATTTGGCGATCTCGTCCTTGCGGGCGAACCACACGCCGGGCTTTGATTTCGCGTAAGTCAGGAAGCGGTCCATCACGCGGACGCGGTTGGCATGGCCCGAAATGCGGTCGTGCATCGAGACGACCATCATCCGGCGGCGCGTCGCGCCTTCTTCGTACAACTGGTCGAATTCGTCCTTCAGACCCTGCTCATACGCAGCGGGGTCCCAGCCGGTGAACGGATAGGCCGAGATGTCGTTCATGTGCAGCGTGTAGGGAACGGTGACCAGTTCGCCGCGTTTCAGCTTGATAATGAACGGCTGGTCGGCGCTGGGCTCGTCGATGTGATAGAGAAAGCCCAGGCTTTTCAGGATATCGAACGTGTGCGGCGAATTGCGCAGCCAGTAGGCGTTCCACCCGACGGGCGAAAAGCCGGTGATTTTCCGGATGCTTTCGGCGCCCTCGGCGATGAACCGTTTCTCGGCATCGGGGTCGAGTGTATAACTGTTGTGCCAGAAATTGCCGTGCGCGCCCGCTTCATGGCCGCGCCGCACGACTTCCTGCGCCAGGTCGGGCGCCTTGCGGATCGCCTCGCCGATCATGAACGAGCTGAGCTTGATCTGATGCTTGTCCATCAGGTCGAGAATGCGGGGAATGCCCTCGTAAATGCCGTATTGAAAGAACGCGTTGGTGGGCAGGTCGGGCAGGCCGTTCTGGATCGGATCGGGAATGGGGCCGCCCGCGCCCGAAATCGGCTGGCCGCCGGCCTCGAACATCAGCGAAAGGCTGACCGCGAGACGCGCGCCATTCGGCCAGAAACCGCCGGCGCCGCCGCGAGGCTGCGGATTTGACAGGATGCCGGTCTGCGCGGCCGAAGCCGTCGGCAGGGTGGCAACAGCGGCAGCGGCTGCGGTGGCGGCAAGGCCGGTCCCGAGAACGCTGCGGCGTGTGACGAGTTGGGGTGGTTGCTGTGTCATGCAAACCATATCGGCTATTGCCTTGACGCGCGGTAGTGACCGGATATGAGATACATTATCAAACTGGTTTTGAGAATTGACGATGCTGGATGACCTCAACGAGCTGAAGACGTTCCGCGCGATCCTGGCGCTCGGCAGCATTTCCGCGGCAGCGCGCGAGCTCGGCATCAGCCTGCAGGTCGCCAGCAAGCGGCTGGCCATGCTCGAACAGCGCGCCGGCGCGCAATTGATCCACCGCACGACCCGCTCGCTTTCGGCGACCGAGGACGGGCAACGGTTGTTGATCGACGTCGAGCGCGCGCTCGATGCGATCGCGGCTGGCGAAGACCGGCTCATCAATGGCCGGGACGAGCTGGTGGGGACCCTGCGCGTCAGCGCGCCGGTCTCGTTTGGGCGCGCCTACATCTGCCCGGTGCTGGGCGACCTGATCGTGCGCTATCCGCAGCTTGCCGTCTCGATCACGCTCAACGACAGGCTGGCCGACCTCGTCGGCGAAGGCCTCGATATCGCGATCCGGATCGGGCCGACGGAAGACAGCACCGCAATGATGCGCAAGCTGGCGGCCAATCACCGCATCCTGGTCGCCGCGCCCGCCTATCTCGATCGTGTGGGGCGACCGGCGGGCATCGACGACCTCGGCCACCACCAGTTCCTGCGGTATGGCTCTGCCACCGGTCCATGGACAATGTTCAACGAGCAAGCGAGCCACGCGCTTGCAGTACCGGCACGGTTGCGCGCGGATAATGGCGATGCTGTTCACGACTGGGCGCTGGCGGGCCTGGGCATCATGCTCAAATCGGAAATCGACGTGGCCGAGGATATCGCCGCCGGACGGCTCGAGCACGTCCTTCCGCAATGGCACGGCGGAGAAGCGCCGATCGTGGCGCTTTACCCCTCGGGCCGTCACCTGCCGCTCAAGACCCGGGTGTTTCTCGATGCCGTGGCCGCCCGACTTCGGAGCGTGAAGCGCGCCTGATCTCAGGCGATCATGGCTTCGCTCAGGTCCCACAGCCGATCGGCCGCACCCGGATCGACGGCATACGCCATTACCCCCACCAATCGCGTGGAATCGTCCGGCGCCCAGTCCGATTGCGTGTTTGACACAAGCGCGGCCACCTCGACATTCTCGCAGTACAGGCCGCCCAGGTCCGCAAGGCTCGGGCTTGTCGCGCACCAGACTTGAGTCGCGGCGCCTTGCTCGACTGTCTTGAGCTGGCGCGAAGGATCGAGGATCCGTTTCCCGCTCTGATCGAACACGCCGAACGCCTGCCTTTGCTCGAAAGTGAAATGCCGGCCCAGCTCGGTCTGGATACTGCCCGGGTGGAGCGAAAAGGCGCGCACGCCGTTGGCCTTTTCCCGGGCATCGAGGCCCACGGCAAACAGCACGTTGGCGGTCTTGGACTGGCCGTACCCCAGCATCGGTTGATAGGCGCGGCGGGCAAAATTCACGTCATCGAACACCACGTCCGAATACCGATGTCCCCAGGAAGCGACCGAAACCACCCGCGCCTGTCCCGCCGCGCGCAATGCCGGCAGCAGGCGCTGCGTGAGCTGAAAATGGCCGAGATGGTTGGTCGCGAAATGAACCTCATACCCGCGATCGTCCAGGGTCAGCTCGGGCAAAGCCATGATGCCTGCGCTGTTGACGAGAATGTCGAGTGCGCGGCCGGAGGCGAGAACCGATCGGCAACAGCCTCGATCGAGCGCGGATCGATCAGGTCCATCATCGCGATCTCGGCATTGGCAATGCCGTCCAGCGCGGCCTGCGCCTTTTCAGTGTTGCGCGCAGGAACGATCACTGTCGCACCTGCCGAAGCCAGTGTGCGAACGGTTTCAAGGCCGAGGCCGGCATAGCCGCCGGTGACGATGGCGGTTTTTCCGGAGAGATCGATCCCGGAGATAACGTCCCCGGTGGTGGATGCGGCGGTGAAACCTGAATCGAGCGGCTGTTGGTGAGAAACCATAGTCGGTCTCCTTTCGCAGTCCAAGATAGGAACGCGTCACCGGACGAAGAAGCTTTGTTCATCCGGAATTTCGTCGCTATCATCCGGATCATGACTGATCTCTTCTCCGACATTCTGGATTTTGCCGGTGCACGCGCCGTGGTGACCGGCGGTTTGCGCGCCGGCGACGAATGGGCCCTCCGCTTCCCGCCGCCCCGGCAATTGAAATTTCTTACGATTCCGTTCGGCGATGCATGGCTCGCGATGGAAGGGGAGCAGGAATGGCGGCCCCTGGTTGCGAGTGATGTCCTGCTGTTCGGCCCGGACCGGGGCTTCATCCTGGCGAGTCATCCGCAAGTGCCACCACTTGACGCGGCCGAGCTATTCCGCGGGCGAAACGATGAAATCGTGTCGCTGCAGGGCGAGGGCGAGGTGCGCCTCATCGGCGGCCATATCGCGCTCGATCCCGCGAGCGGCTCGATGCTCTCCGCCTATCTCCCGCCCCTGCTGCATATCGACCAGACCTCGCCCGAAGCTCCCATGCTCCGCTGGCTGATCGATCGCCTGGTCCAGGAACGGGTCGAACTGGGCCTCGCGTCCGGCATCGCAGCAACGCAAATCGGGCAATTGCTGCTGGTCCATGTCCTGCGCGCGTTCATGGCGACGCCAGGCGCAATGCCAGTAGGCGCCCTGCGCGCGGCGACGCATCCCCAATTGTCGCGCGCGCTCTCGCTGATTCATGCCCAGCCAGGCAGCGACCTGCCCTTGGCCGAACTGGCCCGTGCCGCAGGAATGTCACGCACCGTCTTCGCCGAGCGCTTTCATGCCGCCGCCGGGATTGCGCCGATTGCCTATGTCACGCGCTGGCGCATGCTGCTCGCTGCGCGCGCGTTGCGCAAAGGCGGGGCCGCGGTCGGCAAACTTTCACGACAGCTCGGCTATGCATCCGAAAGCGCGTTCAGCCAGGCTTTCAGGCGGCACATGGGGGCGTCCCCACGGGACTTTGCTCGCCGTCCGGATTAGCCAACAAAGCGGCTATCGGTTTGGCGGACCCCCGCGCCAGGCGCGGTGCGCTCGATCTTTCGATCAAGGCGCACCGCGAGCCCGCGATTACATCGCGTGGTGGCGCATCCGCGTGTGACATGTGCGCACGCTGTGGCCGTCCTGCATGCTGCTGTGGCAGACGCGGACCATGTCGGAGCCGGCATCGTGGCGGACGCTGCGGGTGTTGCCGTTTACGTCGGTGCGGCTGCGGACGGTCGTGCGGGTGCCGTCGGGACGGTCGACGGTTTTCGTAGCCGAGCTGCCGTCGGGGGTCATGACCTGGCTGTTGGTGCGCGTGTTGCCGTTGGGCATGGTCTGGCTGTCGGTGCTGGTGGTCATCTGCGCATTCGCGGCGGTGACCAACCCGAGCGACAGGGCAGCGGCCCCGATCAAAACAAGCCTGTTCATTTATAAATCCTCTCAAATCGCGCAGCCGCGTTGGGCTGCTGCAGTTCGAAATATGCGCGGGCTCGCGGTAAGTTCCTCCCTGCGGCGGGCGCAGTCGCTCTCGAGCCCGCCTGGTTTTGCTGGTAAGGAGTTCGAAAGAAAAGCCGGTTACGGTCGAACTGGCATAACTATAAGCACGCTCTCTACTCGATCGTAGGTTGCACCATGGGACTGGTACGGCTTCAGAATATCATTCTCGAAATGATTGCGACCGGGAAGACTCTCGAGCGCACGGCCGAACGCTTGTGCGCCGAAGTCGAGAGGCTCGTGCCGGCGGCGATCTGTTCTGTCCTGACGGTCGGTACGGATGACCTGTTGCATCCGCTGGCGGGTCCCAGCTTGCCCAAATCGTTTTCGGAGGCGCTGGAGGGCGTTCCGATCGGGCCGCTGGTAGGCAGTTGCGGTACGGCGGCCTGGCTTCGTACCGACATCGCCGTGACCGACATCGATACGGACGAGCGCTGGGCCGAGTTCAAGCATCTGGCGGGTCCGCTCGGGCTGCGCGCGTGCTGGTCCAGTCCGATCCTGAATGCCAGTGGCGCACCCATTGGCACGTTTGCGTTCTACTATCGCGAATGTCGCGGGCCGACGGAATTCGAACAGAAGATCGTCCGCCACTGTGTAAACCTGTGCGTTATCGCGATCGAGCGGCATCAGCGCGTGATCGAGCATGAGCGCCGGGCGTTTTGCGACGCGCTGACCAGCTTGCCCAATCGCGCGGCGTTCAATGGTGCGCTGGAAAGCCTGCAGTGCGACGTGCCGGGGGCCTGGGCCATGTTTGTGGTCGATCTCGACAATCTGAAGGATGTGAACGACACATTCGGGCACCACGCCGGGGACTGCCTTTTGCAGATCGCCAGCCGGCGGATGTCCGATGCGATCCGGCCCGATCGCATGTTCCGGATCGGCGGCGATGAATTTGCGGTTATCCTGCAATCCGACGACGCCCTGCGCGATTTTGATGGCGCGGCGGAGCGTATTCTCGAGGCCCTGGTGCCGCCGGCCGATTGCGGCGGCCACATGATCGTGCCGCGCGCCACGATCGGCGGGGCGATCCTGTCGGCCGGGGACAGCGCGCCGGAAAATGTCCGCCAGCACGCGGATTTCGCCTTGTACCATGCCAAGGAAAGCGGCCGGGGCGGTTTCGTGCGCTTCTGGCCGGGCCTTGGCACGAATATCATGCGTCGTCTCGCCGCGATCCGCGACGTGGCCGTCGCCCTGCGCGAGGACCGGATCGAGGTCTACTACCAGCCGATCGTCCAACTCGACACGCGCGCGATCGTGGGACTGGAGGCGCTGTGCCGCATGCGGATCGGCGACCAGATCATCCCGGCGGCCGCGTTTCATGAAGCCACCACGGACAAGCATGTCGCCACCGAACTGACCGCCCGGATGATGGCGCTGGTCGCGGCCGATGTGCGCAAGTGGCTCGATCTGGGGATCCCGTTCCAGCATGTCGGGATCAACGTTTCGTCCTGCGACATCCACGGCAATGTCGACCAGGTGCTGGAGGCGGCGTTTGCGGCGCATGCGGTGCCGCTCAGCCATGTCATCCTGGAAGTAACCGAATCGGTTTACATGGGGCACGGCGATCGGATCGTGCAGCGGGCGGTGCAAAAATTGCGCGCCAAGGGGCTGCGGGTCGCGCTCGATGATTTCGGGACGGGCTTTGCCTCGCTCACACACCTGCTGACCGTGCCCGTCGATAACATCAAGATCGACAAGAGCTTTGTCGATCGCCTCGAACCGGGCGACGCGAGCATGGCGATCGTCGAGGGGCTGATCCTCATCGCCGGCAAGCTCGATATCGGCCTGGTGGCAGAGGGCATCGAGACCGAGCAACAGGCGCAACGCCTGGCCGCCATGGGCTGCGCGCTCGGCCAGGGGTACCTTTTTTCTCGCGCGGTCGATTATCGGACGATTACCGACGTGCTGATCGATCAGGCGCAGGACGAAGCGCCAGCCACGTCGGAACGGGCTGCCACTGCGCGCAAATCCGGTCGCTCAGGCGTCTAGGTCTCGCGCGCCACCTGAAACCCGGCGAAGGACTGGCTGACCGGCATCATTTCCATCGTGTTGATGTTCAGGTGCGGCGGCTGGCTCGCGGTCCAGAACAGGATCTCGGCGATGTCGGGCCCGGTCATCGGCTCGGATCCTGCGTAAAGCGCATCCGATGCCTCGCTGTTGCCACCCGTGCGCACGAGCGTGAACTCGGTCTCGACCATGCCCGGCTCGATCGACGTGACGCGCACCCCCGTGCCGTGCAGATCCGACCGCAGGCCCAGGCTGAACTGGCGGACAAACGCCTTGGTCCCGCCATACACATTGCCGCCCTTGTACGGATACGTCGCCGCCACCGAGGACATGTTGATGATCGCCCCCTTGCGCGCGATCAGGCCCGGCAACAGCCGATGGGTCATGTCGACCAGCGCGGTGATATTGGTGGAAATCATCGTGTGCCAGTCGGCAGGCTCGGCGTCCTGCGCAGGCGAAGTACCGCGCGCAAGCCCGGCGTTGTTGATCAGCAGATCGATCTGCGCAAAATCCGCAGGCAGGTCCGCCAGCGCCTGCGCCGCCGCGCCTGCATCACTCACATCGAACGCCGCGCCATGAAATGCGCCGGCGGGCAAGCTGTCGCCGAGCTCGGCCAGGCGGTCCTGGCGGCGGCCGGTGCCGACGACGCGCCAACCGCCCGCAACGAAACGGCGCACGGCAGCTTCGCCGATTCCCGAGGTGGCGCCGGTGATGAAAGCGGTTTTGGTCATGGCTGCTCCTGGTGTGGTCTTTGGCGGCGCAGATAAGCGGAGGAGGGCGTGATTGGCAATGATTCCAGGCGGTGACCGAGCGTTCTCCGCCACCTGGATCACGTTTCGTCGGGGATGGCATCTGGCCAGATGCGTGCGCCGTGGATGATGCGCAGGATGCGCACGACATCGCCTTCAATTCGATAAGGCGCTATGTATGACGTGCGGGCGATGACCAGTTCACGGGTGCTTTCGACCCGGCCGGGACGTCCGCTGTTTGGAAAGTCGATGAGGCGCCGGGTTGCGGCAGCGATGCGATCGTCCACCATCGCTGCCACGCGTGGATCGTCGGTCTCGATATAGTCGAAGATTGCGCGCCGATCCTCCAGCGCCCATCGCGTCCAGACCAGTTTCACGCCCTATTGTGCTTGCTTCTGGATTGCGGCGCGGCGAGCGGCAAATTCCGCTTCGACATCCTCATGTAATATGTCGGGCCGGGTGTCGTCCAGCGCCTCGCGCACTTTGGCGCGAAACCAGGCGTCATATGTTTTCTGGTCGGTTACCAGCTCGAACGGCAGGGCGCCCTCGTGCGCGGTGCGCGTGAGCAGGATCCGCACTGCGTCCGATACTGTCAGGCCCATGGTTTCGAGAATGGCCGATGCGCGCGCCTTGACGTCTGCATCGATGCGGGTCTGGATCAGGGCATTGGCTGGCATACACGGCTCCTCCCGATGCGTTGTAATGCATTTGAATGACGATTTCCAGATCTTTGGTCCGAAGACCTGCGGGAGAAATCGACTGGCTTTGTCGGCGTCCACGTATAGGTTGCGCCATCGCGGATAAGAGGGAGTTTGGGTGATGGTCAGAATTAACGTGGCGCTCGCTTGTATTGCAGGCGCTGTCCTGGCCGCTTCCGTGGTTCCTGCCGCTGCCATGCCCGTTGCGGGCGCTGTTGCCGATCCGGGCCGACCTGCGGACGACCGCGCGCTTGACGATCAGCGCCATCCTGCGGAAATTCTCAAGTTCCTCAACCTGAAATCCGGCGAGACGATCGCGGATATCTGGCCTGGCGATTATTGGGATCGGTTGTTTTCGGACGTCGTTGGTGCGCATGGGACGGTTTATGCGGTGCATCTGCCGGTGGCGGACAAGGCGGAGAAGGTGGTGACGCCGGCCGATGGCGCTGCGCCGTTGGCGGGGTATGCCAATGTTCTTGCGGTGGTTACGGCGCCGACGGAGTTGGCTCTGCCGCACAAGGCCGATGTGATCTGGATCCGGCAGAATTATCATGACCTCTATGATCCGTTCATGGGGCCGGTCGATGTGCCTGCGTTCAACAAGGCGGTGTATCGCGCGTTGAAACCCGGCGGGCGGTTTGTGATTATCGATCATGTTGCGCCGGAAGGGTCGAAGCTGGGCTCGACCGACACCACGCATCGGATCGATCCTGCTGTGGTCAAGGCGGACATGGCCGCGGCCGGGTTTGTCTTTGTGGGTGAGAGCACGGTTTTACGCAATCCGGCCGATACGCACCTGGCGGTTTCCTACGAGGGGGCGATCCGGGGGCATACCGATCAGTTCATCTATGTGTTCAAGCGGCCATAACAGGCGGCAATAGCGGGGCCGGTGACCTTGCGCACATTGCATCAATGCGGCCCATTGTTCCAAATTCTGAAATGCGCTCTTGCGAAGTGAGTGTGTTCACTCCGGGGCTGTGACGCCTATTTTGGGGTTCATGGCAATTCGCCGAACGCAACCACCGGAGTTGGCAATGACGCAATCCCACCCTGAACCGAGCCGCCGTACCCTTCTGACCGGGCTGGCATCCGGAGTGGCCGCTGCCGGGCTTGTGCCGCCCGTGGCAAGTCGCGCGGCAGACATCGTCGCGGAGACCGTTGCGTCGGTGGGCCCCAAAACTCGTTATGGCCGCGTCAAGGTCGGCGAGGCGAGTGTGTTTTATCGCGAGGCTGGGGCGGCCGATGCGCCGGTGATCCTGCTGCTGCATGGCTTTCCCACCGCGAGCCACATGTTTCGGAACCTGATGCCGGCGCTGGCCGATCGTTATCGGGTGATTGCGCCCGATCTGCCCGGGTTTGGCAATACGGTGACGCCGCCGCGCGGGCAGTTCGAGTACAGTTTCGACAATCTGGCCAAAGTGATCGAGGGCTTTGTCGATGCGATCGGTTTGCATCGGTATGCGCTGTATATCTTCGATTATGGCGCGCCCACCGGGCTGCGACTGGCGATGGCGCATCCCGAGCGGGTTTCGGCGATCATTACCCAGAATGGCAATGCCTATGTCGAGGGGTTGAGCGACAACTGGGGGCCGTGGCAGACGTATTGGCGCGATCCGACGCCGGCGCATCGCGAGGCGACGCGCGTTTCGCTGAACGACGAAGCGATTGCGTACCAGTACCAGCATGGCGCCCCGGCGGACCTGGTCGCGCCCGACGGGTATCTGCTCGATACGTATTATATGCATCGCGATGGCGCGGAGGAGATCCAGCTCGACCTGATCCTGTCCTATCGCACCAATGTCGCGCTGTATCCGGCGTTTCAGGCGTATTTCCGCCGCTATCAGCCGCCGGTGCTGGCGGTGTGGGGGAAGAACGATCCGTTCTTCATTCCGCCCGGCGCGCTGGCATATCGTCGCGACAATCCGGAGGCGGAAATTCATTTCCTCGATGCGGGGCACTTTGCGCTCGAAACGCACCATCAGGAGATCGCTGTGCTGATGCGCGAATTCCTGGGCAGGAAGCTGGTCTGATTGCATGGCCCCTGCGACGCTTATCGCGAATATGAATGATTGTTATCGCCATCATTCCTGATGCAAATGAGCGTGCAGGGGCTTAATAAGACCCGACCAACTGAATGGAGCGACGCGGTGAAGCAATGGAACACGCGCAAGACCCTGCGCGAAGAGCGGGTCCTCGCAGGAGGGCCGTTCGCGAAGGGCAAGCTGGTCGATCCGGCCCGGCTGGTCGATTTTCTCGAGGCGGTGCTGCGGCCTCAGGACCGGGTCTGCCAGGAAGGTGACAACCAGAAGCAGGCCGATGTGTTGTCGCGTGCTTTGGCCCAGGTCGATCCGGCGCGCATTCATGACCTGCACATGGTGCAATCGGGTGTTGTACTTCCTGAACATCTCGATCTGTTCGAGAGCGGCATCGCGCGGCGGCTCGATTTTTCGTATTCGGGGCCGCAGTCGGCGCGGATTGCGCGGATGCTGTTTGGTGGGCAGATCGAGCTGGGCGCGATCCATACCTATCTTGAGCTGTTCGCGCGGTATTTCGTCGATCTTACGCCTGATGTCGCGCTGATCGCGGCGGTCAGTGCCGACCGCGATGGCAACCTGTATACCGGGCCCAATACCGAGGACACGCCCACCGTGGTGGAGGCGACGAGTTTCGGCAACGGGCTGGTGATCGCCCAGGTCGGCGAAATCGTCGACAAAGTGCCGCGGGTCGATATTCCCGGTGACCAAGTTCATTTTGTGCTCGATGCCGGCAAGCCGTTTTATGTCGAGCCGCTGTTTACCCGCGATCCTGCGGCGATGACCGAGACCCAGATCCTGACCGCGATGATGGCGATCAAGGGGATCTATGCGCCGTATGGCGTGCGGCGGCTGAACCATGGCATCGGGTTCAACACTGCGGCGATCGAGTTGTTGCTGCCGACGTATGGCGAGAAGCTGGGGCTGAAGGGCAAGATCTGCACGCATTGGGCGCTCAATCCGCATCCCACGCTGATTCCGGCGATCGAGGCGGGCTGGGTCGAGCGGGTGCATTGTTTCGGCTCGGAAGTCGGGATGGAGGATTATATCGCGGCGCGGCCGGATGTGTTCTTCACCGGCGCCGATGGCTCGCTGCGGTCCAACCGCGCGTTCAGCCAGGTGGCGGGGCTGTATGCCTGCGACATGTTTATCGGCTCGACGTTGCAGATCGACCTGGCCGGGCACAGCTCGACGATTACCGAAAGCCGGATCGCGGGGTTTGGCGGCGCGCCCAATATGGGGTCCGATGTGCGCGGGCGCCGGCATCCCAGTGCGCCGTGGCTGCAGGCCGGGCGCGAGGCTGACCCCGGTGCGGTGGGCGGGTTTGCGCGCGGGCGCAAGCTGGTCGTGCAGATCGGCGAGACATTCGGCGAGGGCAATGCGCCGCTGTTTGTCGAGAAACTGGCCGCGGTGGAGCTGGCCGAGAAGCTGAATCTCGAGCTGGTGCCGGTCATGGTCTATGGCGATGACACCACGCATATCGTGACCGAGGAAGGCATCGCCAACCTGTTGCTGTGCCGCAATGCGGACGAGCGCGAGCAGGCGATCCGGGGCGTTGCGGGCTTTACCGAGATCGGTCGTGGGCGCGACAAGGCGATGGTCGAGCATCTGCGCGAGCGGAAAATCATCCAGCGGCCCGAGGACCTGGGCATCGATCCGCTCGATGCCAATCGCAACATGCTGGCGGCGCGGTCGATCAAGGACCTGATGCTCGCCTCGGGCGGCCTGTATCGCCCGCCCAGCCGCTTTCGCAACTGGTAGGAGCCACGCGCATGGAACAGTTTCATTTCGATTTGGCCGCCAGCCGCGATGCGGGCGGGACCCGCGCGCTGGCGCTGGTGGGCGTGGTTGCGTCGGGCAATCTGGAGGTGATGGTGCAACGTGGCGCAGAGCCGGGGCGCTGCACGATCGAGGTCAACACCGCCGCGACCGGATTTCGCGATTTGTGGGAGGCGGTGATCGCCGATGCCGTGGCGCGCCGCGCGCTGGGCGGGCTGACCATCGCGATCGACGACGGCGGCGCGCGGCCGGATACGGTGTCGCTGCGCCTGGCGCAGGCTGTGCGCCAGATCGAGGAGAGTGAGTCATGAGCCGGACCCTTAGCTGGTACGAAGCCAGCGCGCGCGATCGTGTGGCGGCGCTTGTTGATCCTGGTAGTTTTGCCGAAATCCTCGGGCCCGAGTGCCGCGAGATCAGCCCGCATTTGGTCTTGTTCGGCCTGCCTGCGCAGTTCGACGATGGCATTGTCATCGGGTCGGCGCGGATCGATGGGCGCGCTGTTCTGGTGGCGGCGCAGGAGGGCCGCTTCATGGGCGGCGCGTTTGGCGAAGTGCATGGCGCCAAGCTGACCGCGCTGTTGCGCGCGGCCAAGGCTATGGGGCGCGATGTTGTCATCGCGTTCGATACTGGCGGAGTGCGGTTGCAGGAGGCCAATGCAGGTGAAACGGCGATTGCGGAAATCATGCGCGCGCTGGTCGAGGCGCGGCTGGCGGGCGTGCGCGTTATTGGCCTGGTCGGCGGGCGCGCTGGCTGCTTTGGCGGTGGCGGGTTGATTGCGGGGTGCTGTTCGGCGCTGATCGTGTCGGAGCAGGGGCGGATCAGCGTGTCCGGGCCCGAAGTCATCGAGACGAACAAGGGCGTCGAGGAGTTTGATTCGCGCGACCGTGCGTTTGTCTGGCGCACGATGGGGGGCAAGCATCGTGTGCTGATTGGTGGCGCTGATGCCTTTGTCGATGATGATGTGGAGGCGTTTCGCGCAGCAGCTGTGGCGGCACTTGGGGCGCCTGCGGGGCTCGATCTCGAGCGTCTGGGCGCGGAACAAGCGCGGCTGGCGCGGCGCATCGAACGGTTTGGTGATGCTGGTGATGCGACGGAGATCTGGGCGCGGCTGGGCATCGAACAGCCGGCGTCGATCCCGGACCTGTCGGCCAAGGACTTTCAGGCGATTGCCGCAACGCATCGGGAGACCGCAGATGACGCTCGCTGATATTCTCGCATCGCTGATGCCTGCTCGGGACGTGGTGAATGACGGACCGTTGCTGTTTGGCTCGGCTGTCCTGCCCAATGGTCTGGCCTTGCATATCGTTGGCGCAACGCAGGGCGCGCCGATCGGCGTGGATGAGGCGCTGCGTCTGTCGGGGCATGTCCTCGATCTCGCGCGTCAGGAACCGGGCGTCATCCTGTTCCTTGTCGACACATCGAGCCAGCGAATGAGCCGCCGCGACGAGCTGTTGGGGCTCAACGAATATCTGGCGCATTTGGCCAAATCGCTGTTGCTGGCACACGCGCGGGGGCACCGGACTATCGGGTTGCTGTATGGCGGCAGTGCGGCGGGCGCGTTTATTGCGACGGCGCTGGCTTGCGACACGCTGGTGGCGCTGCCCGGCGCGCGGCCGGAGGTTATGGATTTGCCCTCGATGGCGCGCGTGACCAAGCTGCCGATCGAAGTGTTGCAGGACAAGGCCAAGTCTACGCCGGTGTTTGCGCCGGGGTTGGACAATCTGGCGCAGATGGGGGCGATTGCCGCCACCTGGGACCCGGATCGGCCGCTGATGGAGCAGCTTTTGCAGGTATTGGCGACACCGGCAGGCGCAGACGATCGCGGTGCGCTGGGTGAAGCGCGGCACGGTCGGCTCAAGGCGGCGGCGCTTGCCGGGCAGGTGGTCCAGGCGCTTGTGGCGGCGGGATGATGGCTTATCCTCGTCACACTATGCTGCGCGTCGCGCCGGAAGTCTGGGTGACCATGCTGGCGCAGATTCCGCAAGCCGCCGAGCTGCCACTGGTGCGCGCGTGGGCGGATCGCGGGTTGCCGCTGGTGGTCCGCCGTCAGGGGCGTGGTGATGGGCCGGGCGTTATTGGGGTTGGCCTGCCGTTGCCGCCTTCGCTGGGCAAGTTGCGGCTTGCGCTCACCATTCCGCAAGGGGCGGCAATTGCCGCTTCCCCTCCGCCGCTGTTGTCGCAGGTTGCCGTGGCGGCGCCTGCGGCTTGGCAGGACGCCGTCACAGACTTGATTGCATGCGATGCGCAGATGCGCTGTTTTGGCAGCCTTGCCTGGCAATATCTGACCGGGCTTGCCTATCTTTCGCCCACGTCGGATCTCGATCTGGTGTGCGACGTGGGTGATGCGCTGGCCGCAGATGCCAGGGCCGCTGGCATTGCGCAGGTTGCGTTGCGCGCCCCGATGACGATCGATGGCGAACTGGTTGGCGCTGGGGGTAATGCCGTGCAGTGGCGCGAATGGCTGTCCGGCTCGCGTGAGGTGCTGGTCAAAACCAGGAGCGATGGCGGATTGATGGCGCGCGAGACGGTGTTCGCATGAGCGTTCTGCGTAAAGCTCTTGCCCCCGACGCGGGTGCAATCGGCCAATGGGCGGTTGCCTGTTTGAAGCAGGAGGTCGCGACGTATCCCAAGCCGGGTCTGGTCAGTCCGGTCGATCAGGGTTCGCATCGCGATATGGATGCCGCGATGATGAATCGTAGTGCAGAGGCTTTGAGGCCGTTTCTTACGCAGATGGCCGATGCGGGCGCGGCGGGTGCCGGGATGGACCGGCTGCGCGCGATCGGGATTGCGGCCGAGGCGGCGATGCTGGTGGCGACGGGCGGCGTGAATACGCATCGCGGCGCGATTTTTGGTATGGGGTTGTTCTGCGCGGCGGTCGGGTTTCGGCAGGCTTATGGCTTGCATGATAGTCTTGGTTCGCTGGTGGCGCGGCGGTGGGGCGAAGCGATTGTAGGCGGGCCAGTGGCATTGCACAGCCATGGCCGGCAGGTCGCGCGCAGCCATGGGGCTGGCGGCGCGCGTGCCGAAGCGGCTGCGGGATTTCCGTCGCTGTATACGCTGGCGATGCCGGCACTGCGTGAGGGACGGCGGTTGCGGCCCGGCGATCCCAATGCCGCGCAAGTTCACGCCTGCATGATGCTGATTGCGGCGGTGGAGGATACCAACCTGCTCTATCGTGGCGGCGCTGCGGGGTTGGCCTTTGCGCAAAGCTCGGCGCGGGGCTTTCTTGCGGCGGGCGGCGCTGGCGCTGACGATTGGCTGGCGCGCGCAGAGCAGGTCCATCGCGATTTCGTTGCGCGCAATCTCAGTCCGGGTGGCTGTGCCGACCTGTTGGCGATGGCGCTGTTTGTCGAAGGGGTCGAGGGATGACGCTGGCCCTGCTGTGTTCGGGGCAGGGGCGGCAGGGGCCCGGGATGTTCGATGCGATCGGGGATGGCGCGCCGGCGCGTGCGATCATGGATGTGGCGGAGCGGATGCTCGGCTGCGATCTGGCGGACTTGCGTGGTGACGCGTTGCAGGCCAATCGCACGGCGCAGATTTTGTGCGTGGCGCGGAGCCTTGCTGCGGCGGCCAGCCTTGATTTGCCTGCTTCCCTGATGGTCGCTGGTTACAGCGTGGGCGAAATGGCGGCCTGGGGCATTGCCGGGTGCTGGTCGGCGGAGGAAACCCTGCGGCTGACCGGTGGGCGTGCAGAGTTGATGGATGCGGCTTCGAGTAAGGATGACGGGCTGGGGTTTGTCCGGGGGCTCGAGCGGGTGCAGGTCGATGCTTTGGTGCGGGCGCATGATTGTGCGATCGCGATCGTGAATCCGGGCCAGTTGTTTGTTATCGGCGGAGATCGTGGCGATGTTGCGCGGTGTTGCGCGGCGGCTCTGGCGCAAGGGGCCAGTCATGCTCGGCCGATCGGCGTTAACGTGGCTTCGCATACCGCGCGGTTGGCTGCGGCCGTGGCGCCTTTCGATGCGCTGCTATCGTCCGCAGCGACGGCGCGGCCTGTTGCGGGGCGGACTTTGCTCAGCGCCTCCGATGGGCGGGTCGTGACGGGCGCGAGAGCGCTGGCCGGATTGTCGGCGCAGCTCGCGACTTGCATCGATTGGGCGATGACGCTGGAGGCGCTGGTCGAGCGGGGTGCGGACCGAATGCTCGAACTCGGGCCGGGGTCGGCGCTGGCCGAAATGGCGCGGGGGGCTTATCCGCATCTCGACATTCGTGCGCTGGACGATTTTCAGACGATGGCGGGTGCTTCGCGCTGGATCGGGCGCGCCTGACCCAAGGATGCCCATTGCAGGATGGCGGCGGTCAACTCCTGCGCGGCGGGGTTGTTGCCGCCGGGGCCGAGGACGACGAATTCGACATCGGGCAAGGGCGGCAGGTCGGCGGACGGCGCGATCACGGCCAGGCCGGGCGGGATCAGCCGGGCCGAATGGGGCATGACGCCGATCCCTGCACGGGCGGCCGCGCTCAGTCCGCTCAGGCTGGCGCTGGTAAAGGCGATGCGCCACCCGCGGCCGCTGTTTTCCAGCGTTTCCAGCGCGCGAGCGCGGGTCACGCTGGGCGAGGGGTAGAGCAGCAGCGGCACCGGGCCATCGGCGGGCACGCGGAAATCGGCGCGCCCGACCCAGGCGATCGGCTCGTTCCAGGCGCTGTCGCCGCGGCGGTCGCCGATGCGGCGCTTCACGAAGATCAGGTCGAGATTGCCGCTGTCGAACGTGTCGTACAGCTCTTCGCTAAGGCCCGCGGTCAGCTCCAGGTTGACCTCAGGATAGCGGCGGACGAAATTCGCCAAAATGTCCGGCAGCGCGGAGAGCACGAAATCCTCCGATGCGCCGATCCGCAAGCGGCCGCGCAGCGGCGTTGCCGAGACATAGCGGGTCAGCGCCTCATTGGCGTCGAGCACACGCAGCGCATGGCCCAGCAGCACTTCGCCCTCGACCGTCAGGGCCACCCGGTGCGTGTCGCGATCGAGCAGGCGGCGCCCGACGAGGTCTTCCAACCGCTTGATATGCTGGCTGATCGTGGACTGGCGCACGCCCAACACGCGCGCGGCGCCGGTGAACGTGTGGGTCTGTGCGACCATCGTGAATGACCGCAGCAGGTCGGGGTGAATCGAGATCATGGTTATGCCATATCATGATGACTGTTAATGCGGCAATCGGAATTGAGAATTGATCGAGCGAGGCGTACCTCCCGCTTGCCGATCCGGTGGATGGGCACATGAAAGGGATTCAGACATGCCAATGAAACGCACTTTGCTGGGCACAGCCATCGCCGCAACGGTCCTCCTGTCAGGCGTCGCCACCGCTCAGGCCGCTCCCGTGAAAAACATCATCCTCGTCCATGGCGCATGGGTCGATGGCTCCGGCTGGAAGCCGGTCTACGAAATTCTGCGCAAGGATGGCTACCAGGTCACCCTGGTGCAGGAGCCGCTGACCTCGTTCGACGCCGATGTCGCCGCAACCCAGCGCGTCATCGACCTGCAGCAGGGTCCGGTGATCCTGGTCGCGCACAGCTACGGCGGATCGGTGATCACGCAAGCCGGCAACGACTCCAAAGTCGCAGGCCTGGTCTACATCGCCGCGCATGAGCCCGACGCCGGCGAAAACGAAGCCGCCAACGGCAAAGCCTACCCAACAGCCCTGAGCCGTGCGCAGGCCATCGAAAAAACCCCGGACGGTTTCACCTACCTCGATCCCGCCCGCTTCCCCGCCCTGTTCGCCGCCGATATGCCACTCGCCCAGGCCAGCTTCGAAGCACACTCGCAAATCCTGACCTCGGCAAAAGTCTTTGCCGCGCCAATCACCGATCCCGCCTGGCGCCACAAGCCAAGCTGGGCACTCGTCGCCGGATCGGACAACATCATCAGCCCCGACCTGGAACGGATGTACGCCAAACGCGCAAACAGCCACGTCGTCGAAGTACCCGGCGCGAGCCACTCGGTGTACGAAACACACCCCAAAGACGTCGCCGCGCTGATCGAGCAGGCTGCGCGCGGGGTGTGATTGGTGTCGAAGCCAAGGGCCTCTGGCGGCCTAGGGCCATTGCCCTAGGAACCCGTTACCGTCTTGAACTGCGTGCTGGCTATGCGTTTGTGCGCCCCCGCGTAGCGGCGTCATTGTCTCCCGACGCAGCGGCGGGATGCTCCGCTGAACTGACGCATCAACGCAGACGGTAACGGGATGCAAGGGCCCCCGGCCCTTGCCCGCCGGAGGCCCTTAATATCAGGCGGGTGTTTCTTCGATGCCATCGACCCGGTCGGGATAAAACGCGAGGTGATCCTGGATCGCGGCGACCGCATCGTAGGCTGCTTCGTATGTCCAGATCGCGTTGACCGAGCGGTCACCGCCGGCGGGGATGCTGAAATACGCGGCTTCGCCTTTGTAGGGGCAATAGCTGGCGTGATCGCTGCGAGACAGCGCCGCCATGTCGACATCCTTGCGCGGGATGTATTGCACGGCGGGGTAGTTTGCTTCGCGCACTGTGAGCGCGCTGGTTGTGTCGGCGATTATTTTGCCGGCGAGGGTGACGACGATGCGGTGGGGGTTGGGTACGACCTCGATCGGATGATCGGGGCCCGGGATTTTGACGGTTTTGGTGGACATGGGTGCCTCCTGAATGGAACCGAGGCTTATATGGGGTCGCGGGGTTGGAGTTTCGACCTGTGCGATCGGCCGAACGGGCCGGGGCCCGTTCGGTTTAGCGGGCGGGCAGGTCCTTATGCTGCCATACCGCCATCGATCGTGTGCATGGCGCCGGTGATGATCCCGGCTTCGGGTCCGGCCAGATAGGCGACCATGCCGGCGATCTCGTCGGCGGTGGCGTGGCGCTTGATCGCCATGAAGCTGTGCATGACATCTTTTTGCGGGCCGTCGGCGGGGTTCATGTCGGTATCGGTCGGGCCGGGCTGCACCACGTTTACGGTGATATTGCGGTCGCCGAAATCGCGCGCCAGGCCGCGGGTCATGCCCTGGAGGGCGGACTTGCTGGCGGCATAGGCGGCGAGGCCCGCCATCGGCATGCGGTTGCCATTGGTCGATCCGATGAAGATAACGCGGCCACCGTCGGGCATTGTACGCGCGGCTTCGGTTGCGGCGTGGTATGGCGTGTTGATGTTGATCGTGAACAGGCGATCGACCGCGTCGGGATCGAGTTCCGTTGCGTTGCCGACTTCGAGCACGCCGGCGTTGACGACCAGGATGTCGATCGGCCCCTGCGCTTTGACCAGTTCCTGGACGGCTTGCCGATCTGCGCTGTCGGATTTCACCGGGACGGCGCCGGTCTCGCTGGCGATCTCCTGTGCTGCCTTCTCCGAGCCGAAATACGAGAAGGTGACATTGGCCCCGTCGCGGCTGAAACGCCGCACGATCGCTGCGCCAATGCCTCTGCTGCCACCTGTGACGAGCACGCGCTTGCCGTTGAAATCTGTCACGCCAATGATCCTTTGATTTTCTATGTATCGCTACATATATATGGACGCATGGCATTCAAGGTATTTTTGTAGTGGAACTCGTAAAAACATCACGCGGGCGGGGGCGGCCTCGCGCTTTCGATGTCGATCGTGCGATCGCGGTTGCGCAGGCGATGTTTCACGATCGCGGCTATGACGATGTCGGGGTGGCGGAACTGAGCGAAGCCATGGGCATCGCGCCGCCGAGTTTCTACGCGGCTTTCGAGAGCAAGGCCGGTCTGTTTGCCAGGGCACTGGAGCGTTATACCGCGCAGGCGCCTTTGCCGCTCGGGCAGATACTCGTGCCGGGGTCCCCTTTGGCCGAAACGCTTGCGGCCGTTCTGGTGACGGCTGCGGAGATTTATACGGCCGATCCGGGGCGGCGCGGCTGCCTGGCGCTTGAGGGAACGCGGTGCAGCAGTGCCGATGCGCGGGCTGCGGCCGAGGCGAGCGCCTGCGCGACCAGGCAGGCGCTTCTCGCATTTACGGGGGCTTCACATGCTGCGCCGGATGTGGCGGTCGACCTGGTCCTGGTAACGCTGGCGGGTCTGTCGGCTTATGCGCAGCGCGGTATGGCGCGCGCGCAACTTATCGCCGTGGCCGATGCGCTGGCGCCAGCGATCGTCGCGGCTTTGGGCGCGTAACGCGAAAGTTACATCCGGGTCGTTTTGCCGCGGGCGGCGGTGCGCGCCAGATGGCGGTGCACGATGCGCATATTGCGCTGGTTGACCTTGAACATCGCATCGAACGCGTCGCCGAGGACCGGGATCGTGCCGACCGTTGCGTGGACCGCCAGATTGCCGAGCATGCGCGCGATCTGGGTTTTGGGGACGCCCAGGTTGTGCGCTTCCCAGATGATGTAGCTCGACAGCAGGGTCGTGATTATATCGCCCACGCCGGGGATCAGGCCGATCACCGCGTCGATGCCGACCGTGCGCTTTGTGCCGGGTAGCACGAAGGCCGAATCGAGCAGTTTGGCGACCATGTCCATGCGTGCGGCGGCGTCGCCGCGCGAGGAGATCGCGGATTTCAGCAGTTCGGTGATGGCATGCGCATTGACGGGGCGTTCATGGAGAATTTCCATGGGCTGGGTCCTTACGTGGGGGTGCCAGCATGAAGTGGGGTGGCGAGTGCCTTCGCACAAGGCCCCTCACTTTTGGGTCAGGTTACGCCGTTGATCGCCAAGTAGATCGCCGAAATCGCGACCATTGCGGCGAATGCGATCGCGATCAGCCGGTTGGTCGACTGCTCGCCCGGCTTGGCCGGCGCCGCCTGGTTTTGCGCCCAGGGGCTGTGTTGCAGGGGTCGGTCGGTGACACGCATATGCGGCTATCCCTTCGCTGCGAACGCTGCGCAGTGTGCGAGATTATCCCAGGGTTGCAAAGTTTGTATTAAGCGCCGCATAGGATCGGACCGAGACCGACATGGAGAATTCAGTGACGCTGCCCCTTACGATGCAGGACCCGCAGGACCATTTTGCCTATTGCGTGCAGATGCTGGGCGGGACGACTTCGGCGTCGCGGCGGCTCGGGATCGATGAACGTGCGATCCGGCGGTTTGTCAGTGGGGAGCGGCCGGTTGGGACCGGGCTGCTTGAAGATATGTCGAAAGCTTTGGGTGTGTTGATCGAGGAGGCGACTGCGGCTCAGTTGCGGATCGCGGAAACGATCAAGGCTGCTTCGTAAATCATCGAGCCCAACCGTAAATTCAAAACGTCCGCTCATCCTGAGCTTGTCGAAGGACGCGCGCTACGGTTGGTCCGGGTGATGTTGCTGTCGTGTTGGGCGAGCGTTGGCGCGCGTCCTTCGACAGGCTCAGGATGAGCGGGTGTTGTTAAATAACAGCAACTTGACTTTGGTTGGGCACGAGGCGGGGCTGTCGCTTCAAGGATAGGCCGCGCGCAGCACCGTGATCGAATAGGCGGGCAGATCGATCGGGCCGCCGTCCACCGTCATCTGGCGCGGCGGATTATCTCGGATCGGGTGGCCGTTGGCGCCGTCGGCTTGCCAGGCGTATTGTGCCGGGCCGTACTGGATCACATCGAACGGCCCGTGCAGTTCCGTGCCGCGCTGCCCGGCCTGGTTGATCACGGAAATGCCGACGCGGTGCGCTTGCGTCTTGTCGCGGTTGATCAGCAGCAGCGCCAGGCGGCCATCGGGGCGGCGCACGGGATAGGCGACGACCGCATTCGGCAGGGCTGACTTGGGCGCCTGCCAGGTCGCGCGGTATAGTGCGTGCTGCGCTTCGCCCGGCATCGCCCATTGCTGGGTCAGCATCTGCATCGCCCAGAATGCGGGGGTGTGCCATGATACGCGGTTGTTCGCATCCTGGCCATACAGCATCAGTTCGCCATAGCCGGCGCAGTCGTTTTCGGGCTCGAACAGGTCTTCCGCGCCATAGCCGAGCAGGAATGTGCGCTGTCCGCCCAGGGTCAGGAATTTGGCGACCATGCCCGCGCTGAACAGGCCCTCGGGCATTTCGTCCGCGCTCTGGCCGGAAAATGCCGACATGCCGTATTCGACGATCGACAGCGGGATCGTCGCGGGCACGCCGTCGGATCGCAGCCGGGCGACGCCGTCGGCCAGCGATGTATCGGCGCCGCGCAGTTTTTCGTCGATCGCGCCGCATGCGGTGTCGAACGGGTAGTGTTCGTACGTAAATTCGTTGAGATCGCCCAGACGGCCGTGCGCGCGCAGGTCCTGCACGAACCGTCGCGTCCACGAATGGTCGGGCGTATCGTCGAGCCAGGTGTCGGAGACCGCATCCTGCAAGCCGGGGCCGGCCAGTTTCATCTGCGGCGCGACTGCGTGGATCGCGGCGGCGGTCTGGCGATACATTTCAGCAAAGTCTTCGGGCGAAATGTTCTGGCCGTCAGGTTCCAGGCCGATGCCGACTTTGCCCACCGGATAGCCGCGCGCCGCCAGGAACCGGATCTGCGCCGCGGTGTTTTCGGGCGTGTCATAATACGCGCCGACATTGAGCAGGATCGGCAGGCCGTTGGTCAGCCCGCTGTGGAACAGAAAATCATATCCGGGTTGTTCGGCATCGCGGTCGCGGTCGGTGCTGCGGTGCCACGGGTCGGTCGACGAGACGTAGATATTGGTCTGGTCTTCGTTGTTTTGCGCATGCGTGACCGCATCGTGAAACGCGCCGTCGCGCCCGATCGTGCCCAGCGATATTTCACGGATGGCATAGCCCATCGTGTCGCGCTTATCGTGCGATTGGGGTGGGGCGGTGTGCGACGATTCCTGCAGGAAAATGCGGACATATTTGGTGCGCCGGGCTGCATCGCCCAGCCGCAGGACCTGGTCGCCGCCGCTGCCATTGGTCACGCGGCCATGGTCGAAGGTAACCCAGCGGCCTTCGTCGTCATATTCATCGACGCCGGTCCAGCGCTGCACTTCGAAGCGGCGGGCATAGGGCAGCGCCCACTGGATCCGCGCGGCGGATATTGGCGTCGTGTCGGCCAGCGAGATGACAACCCATTGCGGGCGCGCGGGGTGTTGGGTGTAGGCGCTGTCGAGATAAGGGTTCGATTTCCAGAAGGTCGCGGTGTCGCCATCGTCGATCCGCGAATAGCCTGAATCATTCGCCTGGTCGGTGGTGTCGCCGCGCCGGGGCAGGAAATAACCCCAGCCGGTCTGGACCGGTTTTTGCGGATGGTCGGATCCGGTCCAGTAGCCTTGATTGTGCGCCGCGTCGCTCCAGGTGCCTTCCTCGCTCCAGTGCCAGGCCTCGATCCCGAGTTCGGAGCGCAAGTTATACGCGATCGGGCGCAGGCCGGCGCGTTTCAGCGCGGCGATGTTGTACGGGGTGTAGGATTCGGCGACACGGCCGCGCTGCAGGCCGTCGACCACCGCGCCAAACGCCTGATCTGGCGAGAAATGGTTGGCCGGTCCCGCCGCCAGATCGATGACGATCTGCTCGGATGCCGGCTTCGTTTGATGAGGGCTGGATTTGGTGGCTGCGGCGTGGCCGCAGGCGGTCAGGACAAAACAAGCGATGCAGACCCAATTCCTGATTCCAGCCTGCATTCGCGATCACACCCCTAAAGCGCGCACGCTATCGCGCAATGTCGGGGCGGGCGACAGGAAAATCATCGCCGATCTCGCGTTTTTCCCGCGGTGCGGCGCGTGGAGATCTTTTGTGCGCGCCGGTGCATTCGCGGCACCGGCTGAGCGCGAAATGGGGATTGCGTCGGGGGGCGGAATGAGGGCTAAATGCGCGATAACCACAAATTCGAGGAACCGCTGATGAAGTCCCCCTGGCTGATCGCCGCCGCGCTTGTCACTGTTTCTGCCGGCCCGGCTTTTGCGCAGGCGTCCGCCCCTGTGAACTGCAAGACCGATCCCGCGTTTGCGCAGATGGATTTTGCGCTCGGGCACTGGGATGTCACCGCCAATGGCGAAAAGGACGCCGAAGTGCGGATCGAGAAAATCCTCGACGATTGCGCGATCGGCGAGACGTGGAAAGCGGTCAAACCCAAGGGCGATGGGCGCGGACTGTTCGTCTATTCGGCGCCGATGCAGAGCTGGAGCTATCTGTGGGCGGCCAACACGCCGTCGACCACGGGCTTCAAGGGTTCGGCGACAAAACCGGGCGAGATCCTGTTTTCGACGGTCAAGCCGCTGCCCAATGGCGTGATGCGGTTGCGCCACTGGACTTTGAACCTGTTGCCCGATGGGCGCATCCGCGAACTGTCGGTCGGGTCGAACGACGATGGCAAGACCTGGACCAACGAATACGAGCTGTTCTGGACGAAAAAGCCGCAGTAATCGCGCGACCGGGGGCTGTTTGTGAAATGGTTGGCATGGGCTTGCGCGCTGGGCCTGATCGCTGCTCCACTGGTGGGCGCGCCGCCGTCAGCGGATAGCGACTGGCCGCTGCACGGGCGCGACGCGGGTGAGCAGCGTTTCAGCCCGCTGACCGCGATCACGCCGGCGAAGCTGGGCGATCTCGGGCTCGCTTGGTATCAGGATTTCGGGCTCGCGCGCGGTGAGGAAGCGACGCCGATCGAAGTGGGCGGGGTGATCTATGTCAGCACCGCGTGGAATATCGTGCATGCCTATGACGCGGCGACCGGCGCGGCCAGGTGGACTTATGATCCGCAAGTGCCGCGCGATACGCTGGTCCGCGCGTGTTGCGACGCGGTCAGCAGGGGTGTTGCAGTTGCCGATGGGCATGTGTTCGTGGCCACGCTCGATGGGCGGCTGATCGCGCTCGATGCCGCGACGGGCAAGGCGCTGTGGAGCGCCGACACGGCGGATGCGACCAAGGGGTATACGATTACCGGCGCGCCGCGTGTCGTCAAAGGGCTGGTGATCATCGGCAATGGCGGCGCCGAAATGGGCGTGCGCGGGTATGTTTCGGCCTATGACCAGGCGACCGGGCATATGGCCTGGCGGTTTTTCATCGTGCCCGGCGATCCGGCGAAACCCGCCGAAAGCCCCGAACTGGCGCGCGCGATGTCAAGCTGGAGCGGGGCCTGGTGGAAGGGCGGCGGCGGCGGTACCGCGTGGGACGGCATGGCGTATGATCCCACGCTCGATCTGCTGTATATCGGCACCGGCAATGGCGCGCCGTGGGCGCGGCGGGTGCGCAGCCCGGCTGGTGGCGACAATCTCTATCTGTCCTCGATCGTCGCGTTGCGGCCTGAAACGGGGCAGTATGTCTGGCATTACCAGGTCAATCCGGGGGACGACTGGGACTATACCGCGACCCAGCCACTGATGCTCGCCGATCTGAACATCGCCGGGCACGAGCGCCATGTGATCATGCAGGCGCCGAAGAACGGGTTCTTCTATGTGCTCGATCGCGAGACCGGGAAGCTGATTTCGGCGCAGAATTTCGTGCCGGTCAATTGGGCCAGCCGGATCGATCTTGTCACCGGCCGTCCGGTCGAAAACCCGGCGGCGCGCTATGACGAGACCGGCGTATCCGAAGGCGTGTGGCCATCATCGCGCGGCGGGCATAGCTGGCAGCCGATGGCGTTCGATCCCGGGGCGGGGCTGGTGTTCATTCCCGCGCAGGAAACCGCGCAAGTGTTTACGCTCGACAAGGCGTTTCGCCGGGTTGCGCAAGGGTGGAACACGGCGGTGTCCGAGGAAGGCCATGGTCAGGTGGCATTGCCGCCGAGCCGGGCGTATCTGCTGGCGTGGGACCCGGTGCAGCAGCGCGCGGCATGGCGCGCGCCGCTGAATGTTTCGGGTGGTGGCGCGCTGGCGACGGCCGGCGGGATCGTGTTTCAGGGCGATGGGCAGAGCCATCTGGTCGCGTATCGCAGCACGACCGGCGCGCGGCTGTGGAGCTATGACGTGCAGGGCACCGCGATGGCTGCGCCGATTACGTATGCCGTGAACGGGGTGCAGTATGTTGCGGTCATGGTCGGCTGTGGTGGGGATTTTGCCGACCAGTGCGCTGGTAGCCATGGCGCGACTCATTCGACATTTCTGGATCGCTTGATGGTGTTTCGACTTGGCGCCGATTTGAAGCTTCCAGCGCGGCCCGAGCCCGACCATCTGGCTGTCGCGCCCGGGATGGTGGCGATCGCGACGCCGCCTGCTGCGATTTTGGCTGGGGCGAAGGTGTACGATCGCTATTGCAGCGCTTGTCACGGATATCACGCGGTCAGTTCGGGGTTGAACCCTGATTTGCGGATGTCGGCGATTGTGCCCACGCCTACGTTCGAGCAGGTTGTGCTTGGCGGGGCGCTGAAGGATCAGGGCATGGCGTCGTTTGCCAGCGAGTTGAGTAAAGCCGATGTCGCGGCCATTCGCGTTTATGTGGCGGCGCAGGCGAAGAAGGTTGGGCCGCGAGGATAGAGTTATGACGCAAGTCCCGCTCATCCTGAGCTTGTCGAAGGACGCGCGCTACGGTCAATCCGGGTGACGTTGCGGTCATGTTGGGCAAGCGTTTGCGCGCGTCCTTCGACAGGCTCAGGATGAGCGAACTTTTTAAATAACAGCACCTTATACATAATTTCGAAGACCGCGATTTACCGTCCGCGTTGATGTGTCTGTTCGGCGGACCATTCTGCCGCTGCGTCGGAAGACGACGTGGTCGTTGCGCGGCGGGGTGCAAATGCTTGAGGCAATGCGCAGTTCAAGACGGTAACGGGTTCAAAGGGCCCCTGGCCCTTTGCCGCCGGAGGCCCTGAACAAAACCGACAGGTCCGCATCATTGCAATTTGGTATTACTTCAGAGCGGGGGCTGTCTTCGTCAAGCCGGTTAGGCGGGTATCTGCGCCAGCCATTCGGCAATCCGCGCGCGCATAGCTTCGTCCGCTTCGCCGCTGGCGCGTTCCAGCCACATCCGGCCTTCATCGCGGCGGTCCAGGCGCAGCATTTCCACGCCGTGGTTGTATTGCGCGCGGAAATAGCCGGCTTCGGCCGACAGGCGGTACCAGTGCGCGGCCTTGGCCAGGTCGCGCGGGGTGCCCCAGCCTTCTTCCAGGCACCGCGCCAGCAGGTTCATCGCGCGGGCGTGGCCGCGTCGGGCTGCGCGATCGTATAATGCGACCGCCGCGGGCTGGTCCTGCGCGATGCCGCGGCCATCGAACAGCATGTTGGCGTAATTGTATTCGCCCCAGTCGTGACCCGCGTCGGCGGATTTGGCGAACCAGCGGACTGCTTTGGCCAGATCGACTTCGCAGCCCCAGCCGAGTTCGAAGCAGCGCCCGGCCATGTTTTGTGCGTCGGCATCGCCGGTCCGCGCGGCTTTCAGAAACCAGCGCAATGCCGCGTGCAGGTCCCTGGCCACGCCGGTGCCATCGAGCAGCATCCGGCCCAGCCGTACTTGCGCCTCGGCGATGCCGCAGGCCGCTGCGGCCTCGACCCAGGGCGCCGATGCTGCCGGGTCGCCGCCCAGCACCTGGGCCAGTTCTTCGCCTGACATCGTGCGCAATTGCGCGGTGCGGCGGACCTGGTCTTCGGCGCGGGCGGCGCGTGCGACGGCCTGGGTGATGCTCACACTTCGCCCCATTCGCGTAGCAGGTTGTGATAGAGTGCGGACAGGCGGATGATCGCGGGATCATTCGGCGCGGCGGTCATGCTCAGCGCCTGGATCGACTGGTCGAGGTCGTACAGCATTTCGCGGTGCTCGCCGGCCTTGACCATGCTCTGCACCCAGAAGAATGCGGCGACGCGGCTGCCGCGCGTGATCGGTTCGACCCGGTGCAGGCTGCGCGCCGGGTACAGCACCATGTCGCCGGCGGCCGGCTTGACCGCGTGGCTGCCATAAGTGTCTTCGATGACCAGTTCGCCGCCGTCGTATGTTTCGGGGTCCGACAGGAACAGCGTGGCCGACAGGTCGGTGCGCATGCGCTGGCCGGTGCCGGGCACCTGGCGCACGGCGTTGTCGATATGCGTGCCAAAGCCCATGCCCGCGTCATAGCGGTTGAACAGGGGCGGAAATACGTGGCGGGGCAGGGCCGCGCTGATGAACGCGTTGGATGTTTCGAGCGCGCGAATCACGACCAGGCCCAGCTCTCGGCCCAGCGCGCTGTCGGATCCGATCTGCAGGTTGTCCTTGACCCGTCCCGACTGAAACCCGGCGGTGACCCCGCCATCGGCCCATTCGCCACCAGACAGGTGGCCGCGCATGGCGACCACCTGTTCGGGGTTCAGCAATTCAGGAATGTGGATCAGCATTGCCGTTGCGTTACTTCAACTTGACGACCGCCGTAAACAGCGCGGTGCGGCCCGGCGCGGGGAGCACGTGGTTTTCTTCGGCGCTGGTGTAATAGCTGTTTATCCAGGCCAGCTTGTTGAACACGTTGTTGACGTTGGCGCGCAGCAGGAGCTGCGGGTTGACCGTCCAGGCCGCCATCGCGTTGACGATGACATAGGCGGGCAAAGTCGCCTGCTGCTCGTAGTCGCCATAGCGCTTGTCGAGGTAATTGCCGCCTACGCCGAGTTCGATGCCATGGCTGAACTCGTATTCGGTCCACAGGTTGGCCGAATTGCGCGCGGTGTTGGCCAATTGGCTGCCGGTTGCGCCGGGCGTGGTCGAATACAGCGTCTTGCCGTTGAGGAAGGTATAGCCGGCGGTGAGTTCCCAGTGCGCGGTCACGCGGCCGGTCAGGCCGACTTCGGCGCCATCGACACGCTGGTTGCCCGCGAGCTGGATCTGCGTCGGGTGATCGGGATCGGTGATCTGCGCATTGTTGATCTGCGTGCGGAAAATCGCCGCCGTGGCCAGCAATTTGCCGCCCAGGAAGTCGTATTTGGCGCCCAGTTCATAGCTCTTGGCGGTCACCGGCGCGAGGTTGGCGTTCTTGGTGCTGAGCGACAGCGCCTCGGCCGACGGATCGAACGACGTGCCATACGACGCGTAGATGCGGGCATGTGCGTTCGGCTTGAACACCAGCGATGCGCGCGGGCTCCACTGGTGATCGACATGGTCGAGCGGGGTCAGCGACGAGGCCGAAACGCCGGCGATCAGCGCCGATGGCCGGTAATGCGCCGAGAACCGATCGTAGCGCACGCCGCCGATCACATCGATCATGTCGCCGATGGAAATGGTGTCGATCAGATAGGCGGCCGAGCCATAGGCCGTGGTCACGCCCAGCGTCTTGCCGGGCTCGACCGGTGAGACTTCATAAGGGTCGGGGTCGAGCAGCGAAGTTGCCGGGGTCTCGTTGGCGGTGCCGAAAGGGTTGACGTAGCGGGTCGCCTTGTCTTCTTCGCGGCTGAATTCTGTGCCGAACACCAAAGCGTGACGCAGCGGCCCGGTCGCGAATTTCGCGGTCAGGCTGGTCTGGTTGGTCAGGTTGGTGCGATGATCGCTGCTGGACGGGCTGTCGCGGCCAACGCGCACGGTCGACAACGGCGTGGTCGCGGTCGGCGCGCCCGGGGTGTTGTCATAGCCGAAATTGGGCGCGTTGAAGCGGTCGAAGTTGGTGTAGTCGCCATAGCGCAGCGTGTCCGAGAAAATCAGGTCGTTGCTGAACTTGTGGCGATAATAGCCTGTGCCGATGTTGACGACGCTGCGGAAACGATCGCTGGCCAGGCCGTAGTCGAGATTGCGCGGGACATTGGCAGGCCGGCCGTTGATGAACGGAATGCCGACATCGGGGACATCGGTTTCTTCCTGGTGGACATATTCGACGATCAGGGTGTCGGGGCCGGTCAGGCCGAGCCCGATCGAAGGCGCCACGCCCCAGCGGTGGTTGCTGACCAGGTCGCGGTCGGTGACTTTGCTGCGTTCGCCCATCGCGTTGATGCGGATCGCGGCGTCGGGGCCGATCGCCTGGTTGACATCGGCGGTGCCGCGAATTTCGGAATTGGTGCCGCCGACAACACTGGCCGACCATAGCGGGGCGAGCATCGGCGCCTTTGACACCTGGTTGATCGCGCCGCCGGTGGAACCGCGGCCGAATACGATCGCCGATGGCCCTTCCAGCACTTCGACCGTGTCGAGATTGAAGCTGTCGCGGTTATAGATCGCGGCATCACGGATGCCATCGAGGAAGAAATCGTTGAACGCGGAGAATCCGCGCAAGTTGACCGTATCGCCGCGTGCCGCACCTTCGCCCGAATTGAACGTGATGCCAGGCACATTGCGCAAGGCATCGGCCAGTCGGCTGCTCGCCTGCTGTTCCATCAGGTCGTGGCTGATCACGTCGATGCTCTGCGGCGCGGTCTGCGGCGTTTCGCCGAGTTTGTCGCGCGTGACCGAGCGCACGCCGGTAACTGTGATATTTTGCGGCGTGTCGCTGTCGGTCGCGGTGTCGGGGGTGGCGGCGGTGGCGGCATGGCCGAGCGTGGGTGAAAATGCGCCGCCCAAAAGCGCGCCTGTAACCAGAAGCCTGATACCGCTCATAAAAATTCTGCCTTCCTGGACACCCGGCATGCCATTGTTTTCGCGGCGGCCGTTGCGATCTGAGAGTCGCTAATGCGAGGTGTTCGCAATAATGTCCAGCATGATGTTGCATACCGTTATCAAAATACGGCATTTTGTCGCGCGCACGCCCATCCGCAGCCGTATCTGTGTCGATCGGGCCACAGGTTTGTATCGGTTTAACTGAGCGATTGACATTACGTCTCCGTCAAGCGACAAAAGTCGCAATACCGCCGGCCGCAAGGACCACAAAAACGGTAAAATATGGGAAGGCACTGTCTGTATGCGCGATCTCCGCACGTCTATTTCCGCCATAGCTGTATCATTTAGCCTGGTCGCAACCGCCGCCGTCGCCCAGACCGCCCCGGCGCCGAGCGCGCCCGCGCCGGCCGCGACACCGACGACCAACCACACCGTCGACGAAATCATCGTGACCGCGCAGAAACGCAGCAACAGCCTGCAGAATGTGCCGATCGTCGTCACCGCCGTGGGCCGCCAACTGCTCGAAGACACCGGCGTTAAGGATATCAAGGACCTCGCCGTCCTGACCCCCGGCCTGCTCGTGACCTCGACCACCAATGAAGGTTCGACGACCGCGCGCATCCGCGGCATCGGTACCGTGGGCGACAACCCAGGGCTCGAATCCTCGGTCGGGATCGTGATCGATGGCGTCTATCGCTCGCGCAACGGCGTCGGCTTTGGCGATCTGGGCGATGTCGAACGGATCGAAGTCCTCAAGGGTCCGCAGGGCACGCTGTTCGGCAAATCGGCAACCGCCGGCGTGATCAACATCCTGACCGCGCAGCCCTCGTTCAAATTCGGCGTGAATGCCGATTTCACCGCCGGCAATTACGGTGCCTATGGCGGCGCCGTCCAGGTGACCGGGCCGATCGTCGGCGATACCGTCGCGGCCAGCCTCTATTTCGCTGACCGCGAACGCAATGGCTATTTCACCGTCAACGATGGACCGGGACCAAACACCGCAGATCGGGACACCAATCGCCATTTTTATACGGTCCGTGGCCAGATCCTGATCCAGCCCACCACCGATTTCAAAGTCCGCCTGATCGCAGACCACACGCATCGCAATGAAGAGTGCTGCATCGCGGTGATCACGCGAGCCAGCGAAGGCAATTTCGCCAACAACCTCGTTGCAGCGCTTGGCGGCAACGATGGCAATGCAGCCAATCCCTATGCACGCACCGCCTATGCCAATCGTCCCGATGGGCAATTGGTCAATGACAGCGGCATTTCGATGCAGATCGACTGGAAAGTCGGCCCCGGGGCGCTGACCTCGGTCACCGCCTATCGCGACTGGAAAAACACCGCCGGGTTCGACGCCGATTTCTCGACCGCCGATATCGACTACCTGCCGTTCAACAACAGCAACTCGTCGGAATTCAAGACGTTCAGCCAGGAAATGCGCTACGCCGGTACGTCCGGACCGCTCGATTACCTGATCGGTGGTTTCCTGTCGAAAGAAGTGCTGCAGCAGAACACGAGCATCCTCGTCGGCAGTCAGTTCACGCCGTATCTCGGCCTGCTGTTTTCGTCGTTGGTCACCGGCGCGCCCGATCCCAACTTCCTGCAGACGGGGCTGACCTTTCCCTTCGTCGGCGGGGTGAACTACGCTTCGGGCGATGGCTCGGTCGATCAATACCACCAGCGCGATTCGACTTACGCGCTGTTCACCGACGACACCGTCCACTTTTCCGACAAGCTCAGCTTCAACGGCGGCCTGCGCTATACGTTCGATGACAAAAAGCTGGCCCAGATCAGCAACAACATCGGCGGCGGTGCGGGTTGCGCCGCGGCGAACGCGGCGTTCGGTATCCTCAATGCGGTCGAACCGGCCGCTGCGCAGCAACTGGCCGCGGTCAACGGCACGATGTGCCTGCCCTTCCTCAGCCCCGGCTACAACAACTACCGCAACAACCAGTCCGAATCAGAAAGCGTCCTGTCGGGCACGGCCAAGCTGGTCTATCGCGCCAGCCGCGAGCTGCTGCTGTATGCGTCGTATGCCCGCGGGTACAAGGCCGGCGGGTTCAACCTCGACCGCGTCCAATGCACCATCGGAACGGCCGGCTGTGCACCGGGCAGCGCCGCAGCGATCACGCCGATCAACAACACCGAATTTGGCGATGAAACCAACAATTCGTTCGAAGTCGGCGAAAAGGCGACCCTGTTCAACCGCAAGCTGCTGCTCAACGCGACGCTGTTCTACCAGAAGTACAAAGGCTTCCAGCTCAACACCTTCAACGGCCTGGTGTTCGTCGTCACCTCGGTGCCTTCGGTCATCAGCAAAGGCGTCGATGCCGATTTTGTGTGGATCGCGACCAACAATTTCAGCATCCAGGGCGGCGTCACCTACGCAGATACCCGCTATAATCTGAACGGCGCGCAGCTTGCCACCCTGCAGGCACAGACCGGTTTCCTGGGGGCGGCCAATTCGCGGCTGTCGCTGGCGCCGTTCTGGTCGGTTTCGCTGTCGGGCACCTACACCCAGCCGATCGGCGAAAACTACCAGGCGCGGTTCAACCTCGGCGGCAAATATTCGTCGGGATACAACACCGGGTCCGATCTCGATCCCGGCAAGTACCAGGGCGGCTATGTCCTGATGAACGGCCGCATCGCCTTCGGTCCGAAAGACCAGCACTGGGCACTCGAAGTCTGGTCGGAAAACCTGCTGAACACGAATTACCAGCAGGTCGCGTTTAACTCCGGTTTCCAGAACGTGCCGACCAACGCGACTGGGGTGCTCGATGCGTTCCTGGGGGCGCCGCGTACGTTTGGTGGGACTGTACGGATCAAGTTTTAAGAGGCCTCCGGCGGGGGCTTAAGGGCCTCCGGCGGGCAAGGGCTATTGCCCTTGCATCCCGTTACCGTCTTGAACTGTTTGTCTTCTTGACCTTTGCGTCCCGTCGTGGGGTGGCTGTAACTGCCGCTTTGCGGCGGGACGCAACGGTTGGGGCCGCGCGCCAAATACCCAAACTCCGCTCATCCTGAGCCCGTCGAAGGATGTGCGCTACGGTCGATCCAGGCGATGTTGTTATCGCGTTGGGCGGGCGTTGGCGCGCATCCTCCGACAGGCTCAGGATGAGCGGAGTTTGTTAAAAACCGGAACTTGTTAAAAACCGGACCTAGCTAAAAACGCTCAGGACCGGCCACCGCCAGCCCCGACCTCAGCTATCGCTATCAGCGCTCGACTGCATCTGGATATAATTCTGGATGCCCATGCGCGAAATCATCTCGAACTGGGTTTCCAGATGGTCGACATGCTCTTCCTCGCTCTCGAGGATATGCTGGAAAAGGTCGCGCGACACGAAATCGCGCACGCTTTCGCAATGCACGATCGCGTTCTTCAACTGCGTCAGCGCGTCCATTTCGAGCGCGAGGTCGGCCTTGAGAACTTCCTCGACGGTTTCACCGATGCGCAGCCGGCCGAGGTCCTGGAAATTGGGCAGGCCATCGAGAAACAGGATGCGGCTCGCCAACGTGTCGGCGTGCTTCATCTCATCGATGGATTCCTTGTACTCGTAATCGGCCAGCTTCTTGACACCCCAATGCGCGAGCATGCGGTAGTGGAGAAAATACTGGTTGATCGCAGTGAGTTCGTTCTTGAGCGCCTCGTTGAGAAACTCGACTACCCGTTTATCGCCCTGCATGCTGATCTCCTTGAATTGCGGATGCCATAGCACCCGAACAGGAGTTGCGGCAAATGGTCATGCCAGCGGGGGCAGCCGGTGCCGCGCAATTATGCGGCGGCGCAGGCTTCGCTCTCGACGATTTCGCGGGCGAACGGAACGCACTGGCGGCACTTCGTCTGGCAGCCGAGCGTTTGATAAATCTGGTCAACGTCGCACAGGCCAGCGCGAGCGCACTGGCGGATTTCCGTTTCCCGAATCGCATTACAGATGCACACAATCATGAGTACCTCCAGACACCCTTTTTGTACCCTAATGCGAGGCATTTGCAATAGGATTTTACGGTGTTGCTGTCGATAATCGATCGCAAAAGTGCGCTCACGCGCGTTCGACGCAAAAAAATCTGGTCAGGAACGTACTGCCATCGCGGCATGATCGAGCGCAATTTCGTTCAGAAGCCAATCGCGAAAGCGGCGCACTTTGGGCGTGTTGCGCCGGTGTTCGGGATAAACCAGCCAGTACGACCATTCGGACACGGCGACCGTTTGAAACGGGGCAACCAGGTTGCCGGCCGCGATGTCGTTGCGCCAGAAAAACGGCGTCAGCAGCGCGATGCCTTGCCCGGCGATGGCCGCATTGCCCTCATGCGCTTCGGAGTCCAGCCTGACACCAGGGCGAATCGCCCCGGCCGAGTGTTCCAGTCCGGCTGCACGCAACCATTCGGGCCACTCGCGATCGTGCGGGCTGATCTGCGGCAGGCGCAGGACGTCGGCGGGTTCGAGCGAACCGCCGTGCGCGGCCAGGAACTTTGGACTGCACATCGGCGTCACGACGACCTCGAGCAGCAGTTCCGAAATCATCCCGGGCCAGTTGCCGCTACCGGCGCGCACAGCCACGTCGACATCATCACGCATGAAATCGACCACCGCATCGGTGGCGTTCAGGCGCACGCCCATCTGCGGGTTCGCCAGTTGAAACGAACCGAGCCGCCAGGCGAACCACGCGTTGGCAAATGTGACCGTGGTGCTGATCGTCAGCATCGCCGCGTCATCGTTGTCCAAGGACGCGAATGCCGAGTCCATCATGTCGAAGGCACCGGTCAATTTTTCGGAAAGCCGTTTGCCGCCGTCCGACAGCGTCACGCGCTTACCCTCGCGATTGAACAGCAACACGCCCAGCCGCTTTTCCAGCAGGTTGACCTGATAACTGACCGCCGCCTGGGTCATCGCCAGTTCGGCCGCAGCCGCAGTGAAATTCTGGTGCCGCGCGGCCGCTTCGAACGCACGGACAGCGGCAAGGGGAGGAAGTTTACGCATGCCTATCGATAAGGCCACCTTGTTAAGGCGGCAAGGTTTGAGTTAGCCCGTATCCGCTGCAATCGGCATGTTGGCGGCCATGAACTGACTTGCAGAGAAAGGCTTTCGACCATGCCCCGTCCCCTTGTCGCCCTATCATCGCCGACCGTCGATCATAAGCCTGCCCGGCTGCCGCGCATGGTTGCGACTATACTAGCCGCCTTCGAAGTCCTGAATGCCATTCAGTGGAGCGCGCCCTGGACAGCGGACTCGATCGACAACCGCGCACACACCCGGTTCCGATAACCGCGCCTCTAAAGCCCCTCCCCTTCAGGGGAGGGGTTGGGGTGGGGCCTATCGACTTGGCTCAACGTCGCGAGTGGGGAGAGCCCCCACCCCCACCTCTGGAGGCCAGTGGATTCACAAATCACGAATTCGCTCAATTTGTGATGGTAATTTAAAAGCCCGCTCATCCTGAGCTTGTCGAAGGACGCGCGCCACGGTCGATCCGGGTGATGTTGCTATCGCGTTGGGCCAGCGTTGGCGCGCGTCCTTCGACAAGCTCAGGATGAGCGAAAATTGTTAAATAACAGAAATTTGATAGTAATTTGGTGCAGGCGCACTAGCGCGCGCCCCATATTGCACCCCTAACATGTGCGCGCGTTGATTTGCAGCGCATCGAACTTCGAACCCACAATGTGTGAATGAAGTAGCCCCCTAAGGAGAGAGGGCAGGTTCGCGCATCAGTCGTTCCGTGCATCGCCCACATGCGAGCGGCCTTGCGCGGCGGCGAGCTGTTCCTGGCGATGGCGTTCGCGATACGATGCGCGCTGCGCGTCGGTGCGTTCGGCATGGCACGCGGGGCAACTTACGCCGGGTTCGTAGAGCGGCGACTCGCGCGCCTCGGGGTTAACCGGGCGCTGGCAGCCGTGGCACAGCGCATGCGTGCCGGGCACCAGGCCGTGGCCCACGCTGACCCGCTGATCGAACACGAAGCACTCACCTTCCCACAGGCTGTCTTCGGCCGGGACCGTTTCGAGGTATTTGAGGATGCCGCCTTTCAGGTGGTACACTTCCTCGATGCCTTCCTGCCGCAGGAACGCGGTCGATTTTTCGCAGCGGATGCCGCCGGTGCAGAACATCGCGACTTTCACGGGCTTATTGCCGAGCAGGCTGTCGCGGTGCTGGCGAAACCACTCCGGAAATTCGCTGAAAGTATGCGTCTGCGGATCGATCGCGCCGGCAAATGTGCCCACCGCGACTTCGTAATCGTTGCGCGTGTCGATCACGATCGTGTCGGGATCGGCGATCAGCGCGTTCCAGTCCTGCGCCGCGACATACGTGCCGACGCTGCCGAGCGGATCGATGTCGGGCTGGTTCATCGTCACGATTTCATGTTTCACGCGCACTTTCAGGCGGTGGAACGGCATATCCGCGCTCGGCGAAAACTTGACCTCGAGCCCGGCGCAGCCCGGCAGCGCGCGGATATGCGCCAGCACCGCCGCGATCGCGTCCGGCGATCCGGCAATCGTCCCGTTGATCCCTTCGCGCGCCAGCAACAGCGTCCCGCGCACGCGGTTTTCGCGGCACACGGCCTCCAGTGGATCGCGCAACGCGGCGCAATCGTCGAAGCGGCTGAACTGGTAGAGCGCGGCGACGGTTATGGGGGTTGGTGAGGCCATGCGCGCCTATAGCGCGGCATCGGCCTTGATTGAAGTACCCACCATCGTCTCGGGCCGGACCACGCGATCGAACGTCGCGGCATCGACCAGCCCGGTCGCCACTGCGGCCTCGCGCAAGGTCATATCGTGCGCCTGCGCATGTTCTGCGATCTTTGCGGCCTTTTCGTAGCCGATTTCGGGGACCAGCGCGGTGACCAGCATCAGCGAGCGATTGACCAGCTCGTCGATGCGCGCGGTATTGGGCTCCAGCCCCTCCAGCGCGCGCTTCGTAAACCCGTCGATGCCTGTGGCGAGCAGGTCGATCGAGCGCAGGACATTCGCGCCGATCAGCGGTTTGAACACGTTCAGTTCCAGGTGTCCCTGCATCCCGCCGACGGTGACCGCCGCGTGATTGCCGATGACTTGCGCCGAGACCATGGTCAGCATTTCGCACTGGGTCGGGTTGACCTTGCCCGGCATGATCGAGCTGCCGGGCTCGTTTTCGGGCAAGTGCAATTCGCCGATCCCGGCGCGCGGGCCCGATGACAGCAGGCGGATATCGTTGGCGATCTTGGTCAGCGCGGTCGCCAGGGTGGCCATTGCCGCCGACAGCGCGACGAGCGCGTCATTGCCCGCCAGCGCGGCGAAGGCATTGGTGGCGGGGCGAAACGCGATGCCGGTCTGCGCGGCGATCGTGCGCGCAAATTCGGCGGCAAACCCTGCCGGCGCGTTGATCCCGGTGCCCACCGCCGTGCCGCCTTGCGCCAGTTCCAGCACGTCGTTCAGCGCCTGCGCGATGCGCGCGCGACCGCCTGCGATCTGCGCCGCATAGCCGGAAAATTCCTGGCCCAGCGTCAGCGGCGTCGCGTCCTGCAGATGGGTGCGGCCGATCTTGACGATATGCGCCCAGGCCGCCTGTTTTTCGGTCAGCACGCGGTGCATCTTTTCCAGTGCGGGATCGAGCCGGTCGATCACGCTGCACGCGGCCGCGATATGCAGCGCGGTGGGAAAGCTGTCGTTCGAGGATTGCGACCGGTTGACGTGATCGTTGGGATGCACCGGGGTCTTGCCGCCGCGCTGCCCGGTCATCGCTTCGTTGGCGCGCCCGGCGATCACTTCGTTGACGTTCATATTGGTCTGCGTGCCCGACCCGGTCTGCCAGATCGCCAACGGAAACTGATCGTCGAATTTGCCCGCAATCACTTCGTGGGCGGCGGCCTCGATCGCATCGGCGATCGGCGCGGGCAGGCCGTGTTTGCGGTTGATCGTTGCCGCGGCGAGCTTGATCGCGCCCAGCGCATGAATCACCGCGATCGGCATATGTTCATGGGTGCCGAACGGGAAATTTTCCTGGCTGCGCTGCGTCTGCGCGCCCCAATAGGCGGCCGCGGGAACGGCAACTTTGCCCAGGCTGTCGATTTCGGTGCGCATGTCGGTCACTGGATTCTCCCGTTATGGCGATGATTTTACACAAAACCTGCCCGCGTACATCGGCAAATGATCGCGCGGCCGGCATTTAGGGCAAAACTCCAATTGCCGTGCGCCGGGAACACTCTGGCGCTTCGCGGATTTTATTCCACGGCAATGACGATTGGGGGGCACCATGCGGATCAAGGATAAAGTCCGGGCGACTGGCCCTACGCCTGAACGGGCGCCCGGTCGATGACCGCCCGGCACCATAACGCCCAGCGGATCCTTCCGCTGAGTGATCGCGTGGTCGAACCCATGCGCGGCTCTATCGGGCTGTGGCAACATGCAAAAGACGAACGAAAGGAATTTCCTGTGCTGTTTACGATCGCAATTATTCTCCTGGTCCTGTGGATTCTTGGATTTTCGGTGTTCCACGTTGCCGGCGCGCTGATCCATATCGTGCTCGTCGTCGCCGTCGTCATGTTCGTAGTCGGCCTGCTGCGTCGCGGTACTGCCTGACCTGGGCCCAAGGTGTCGGGTTCGATGACCGAGCCTGACACCCGCGACCCCGACCTTGCCCGCACGACTGCGCAGATGCAGTCGCGGCACAAGGAGGAGGGGAGCCGGCTGCAGCACGCGATCGATGGCGTGACCGCGATTGTCGCGTTGCCGGGATCGGTGCTGGTCATCGGCGTGATGATGTTTGGCTGGGTTGTGATCAACCTGGTGCTGGCGCGAATGGGATCGCCGATTGCCGATCCCGCGCCGTTTCCCGGATTGCAGACTATCGTTTCGGTGGTCGGGCTGCTGCTGGTCGCGCTGGTGCTGATTACGCAGCGGCGCGAGGACCAGCTCGCTGACCTGCGCGCGCAGCTCAATCTGGAGCTGTCGATCGCGATCGACCAGAAAACCGCCAAGATCATCGAACTGCTCGAGGAAGCGCGCCGGGATAATCCGGGCATTGCCGATCGCGCCGATCATCATGCGGCCGCGCTGTCGACGCCATCCGATCCCGAAGTGGTGCTGGAGGCGATCAAGGACCGACGCGACGAAAAGCGCGACGGGAACGCCTAATTTACGCCTCGGGCTTTACGACTTTTACGCCCGGCGCATATTTCGCGAACCAGATCACGTGCTTGGCGCCTTTGCCGTTGGCGCGCGCGGTCACGGTCACTTCCTCGACATCGAATTTGGCCTCGCGCATGCGGCGCACAAAGCCGTTGTCCTTCGCCGCCGACCAGATCGCCAGCACGCCGCCCGGGCGCAGCGCCGCGCGCGCCGCGAGCAGGCCCTGGCGCGAATAGATCCGGTTGTTGTCTGCGCGCACCAGGCCGTCGGGGCCGTTGTCGACATCGAGCAGGATCGCATCGAATGTGCCGGGCGCGGATTCGATCACTTTGGCGACATCGTTCATCACCAGCCGTACGCGCCGGTCATCGAGGCAGCCGGCGGCGACTTCGGCCATTGGCCCGCGCGCCCATTCGATGATTTCCGGCACCAGTTCGGCCACGGTCACCATCGCATCGGCGGGCAAATTCGCCAGCGCCGCGCGCAAGGTAAAGCCCATGCCATAACCGCCGATCAGCAGGTGCGGCTTGCGCGCGTCGGGAATGCGTTCGCACGACATGGTGGCGAGCGCTTCTTCGGACCCGCGCATGCGCGTGCTCATCAGTTCGTTGCGGTCGAGCACGATCATGAAATCGCGGCCGTGGCGAAACAGGGTGAGGTCTTCGCCGCCGGGGATTTGCGCCGTGGCGAGCAGTTCGCGCGGAATCATTCTCTATCGTCCTTCACAAGTCCTGCGCGGCGGCCCAGCCGCTCGCCCAGGCCCATTGAAAATTGTACCCGCCGAGCCAGCCGGTCACATCGACCGCTTCGCCGATCGCATACAGCCCCGGCACGCGCCGCGCCGCCATCGTCTTCGACGACAGGTCGCCCGTCGCAATGCCACCGGCGGTGACTTCGGCCTTGGCATAGCCCTCGCTGCCATTGGGAGTGAACTGCCAGTTCGCGAGGCGGCTTTGCGCCTCGGTCAGCTTGCGATCGGTCACGCCGTTCAATTCGCCCTCGATGCCCAGCCGGTCGCACAGCACATCGGCGAGCCGTTCGGACAGGCCGTCGCGCAACAGCCGGCGCATCGTCGTGCGCGGGGTGGCGGCTTTGGCCGCGAGCAGCCAGCCGGGCGCGCGATCGGGCATGAACTGCACGCCGATCGGCTGACCATTCTGCCAATATGATGACACTTGCAGGATCGCCGGGCCCGACAGCCCGCGATGCGTAAACAGCGCCGCCTCGCGAAACGCGGTTTTGCCGCTGCGCGCGACGACATCGGCCGACACGCCCGACAATTCGCGGAACAGCAGATCGTCGCCCGCGAGCGTCAGCGGCACGAGCGCGGGGCGCGGCTGCACGATTTTCAGCCCGAATTTGCGGGCAAGTTCATAGGCAAACGGGGTCGCGCCCATTTTCGGAATCGACGGTCCGCCAGTCGCGATAACCAAGGCGGGAGCACTCGCCGTCTGCGTGCCATACGTCACGCGAAATTGCCCATCGGCATGCTCGAGTTCGCCGATCGGCGCATCGCACACCACATCGACCCCGCCGCGCGCGCATTCGTCGAGCAGCATCGCGACAATCTGCTTGGCCGATCCGTCGCAAAACAATTGCCCGAGCGTCTTCTCGTGCCACGCAATGCCGTGGCGTTCGACCAGCGCCAGGAAATCGGCGGGCGTATATCGGCTAAGCGCGGACTTTGCGAAATGCGCGTTTTGCGAAAGATAGCGATCGGGCGCAGTCGCCGTATTGGTGAAATTACACCGCCCGCCGCCCGAAATCAGGATCTTGCGCCCCACTTCGGGCGCATGATCGATCAACAGCACCCGCCGGCCGCGCTGCCCGGCGGTGGCGGCGCACAGCAGTCCGGCGGCGCCTGCGCCCAGTATGATCGCGTCATACGTCATGTGCGCGCCAGCCTGACCAGCGCCTCATCGAGCGAGGACAGGAACCGGGACCGATCGGCCTTCGTAAACGGCGCAGGGCCGCCAATAATATCGCCGCCAGCGCGCAGATCGGCCATGATCGCGCGCGTCGCAATCGCGCCGCCGATCGACCCTGCGGTAAACGGCTTGCCATTGTGCGCAATCACGGTCGCCCCCGCTTTCAGGCAGCGATCGGCAAGCAGAATATCGGCGGTGATCACCACCGATTTCGCATCACACGCCTCGGCAATCCAGTCATCGGCAGCATCGAAGTGATCGCTGACGATCATGCGCGTGATCAGCGGATGCTCGACCAAGCGCATGCGCGCATTGCTGACAATCACCGCAGGCACATTGAGCCGCAGCGCAACCCGGAAGATCTCGTCTTTTACCGGACAGGCATCGGCATCGACCAGGATGCGCAAGGAAGGGGGAGGTGTGGCCACGTCGGCTCCTTAGCCGCAGTGACCGATGATCGCAAATCGCGCGCTTGCGGGGGAGATGCGAAGGGGCCTCCGGCGGCCTAGGGCCATTGCCCTAGGAACCCGTTACCGTCTTGACCTGCGCGTTGCCCCACGCGTTTGCGCGCCCCCGCGAAGCGGTGTCATCGTCTCCCGACGCAGCGGCAGGATGATCCGCCGAACAGACACCCAAACGCGGACGGTAACGGGATGCAAGGGCCCTTGGCCCTTGCCCGCCGGAGGCACCTCAACCTTGCAAAGCGCATCTCGAAAAGGAAATTGTTTGGTCGGGTAAAAAGCTTCACTTGCCGAGGGCGCGTGACGTGGCACACCCGGCCGGTGCGGGAACGGGAGAATGCACGATGCGGCTGACCGATATTCGCACTTTTGTCGTGGGCAATCCGCCGCCGCATTTTGGCGGGCGGTATTTTGTGATTGTCCGGCTGACTACGGCTTGCGGGATTACCGGGCTGGGTGAGGCGTATTGCGTGCCGTTTTCGCCGCATCTGGTGGCGCAGATGTGTGAGGATGTGTTTGCGCGGTATGCCGAGGGGGCGGATCCGCACGATATCGAGACGTTGTGGCGGCGGGTGTATTCTTCGGGGTTTACGCAGAAGCCGGACCTGACGTTGATAGGCGTGCTGTCTGCGCTGGAGATGGCGTGTTGGGACATTATTGGCAAAGCGGCGGGGCAACCGGTTTACAAATTGCTTGGCGGGCGGGTGCATGAACGGCTGCGCGCTTATACTTATATCTATCCGCGGCCGGGCGATGCGACTGATGTCTATGCCGATCCGGAGCTCGCTGCGGAGCGTGCGGCGACCTATCTCGATATGGGCTTTACTGCGCTCAAGTTCGATCCGGCCGGGCCTTATACCGCGTTTGGCGGGCGGCAGTTGTCGTTGGAGGAGCTTGATCGCTGCGAGCGGTTTGGGCGTATTTTGCGGGAGGCTGTGGGGACGCGGGCCGATCTGCTGTTTGGGACGCATGGGCAGATGACTGCGGCGGGGGCGATCCGGCTGGCCAGGCGGTTGGAACAGTTCGATCCGCTGTGGTTGGAAGAACCGGTGCCGCCTGATGCGCCGGAGGAAATGGCGCGGGTTGCGCGTGGGACGTCGATCCCGATTGCGGCGGGGGAGCGGCTGGCGACCAAGTATGATTTCCAGCATCTGCTTGAGTGCGGCGGGGCGGCGATTTTGCAGATGAACCTGGGGCGTGTCGGCGGGCTGCTCGAGGCGAAGAAGATCGCGGGGATGGCTGAGGCGCGGCATGTCCAGATCGCGCCGCATTTGTATTGCGGGCCGATAGTGGGCGCGGCCAATGTGCAACTGGCGACGGCTTCGCCCAATTTCCTGATCCTGGAAAGCATCGAGGACTGGAGCGGGTTTCATTCAGAGATTTTGAAAACGCCGATGACGTTTGAGAACGGCCATGTGATTCCGCCGACTGCGCCGGGACTGGGCATTGAGTTGAATGACGAGGTGGCGCTGGCCAATCCGTATACCGACACGCCGCTGCATCTCGAGATGTACCAAGACCCGCTATGATTATGAATGGAAGGCTCTTGCACCCCTCCCCTTCAGGGGAGGGGCTGGGGGTGGGGGCGTGCCCCACTCTCCACGTGTCGTTCGAAACGTGGACCAGGCCGAGAGCCCCCACCCCAACCCCTCCCCTGAAGGGGAGGGGCTTTTGAGGCCGTTGATTGACGAGGTCGATTACATCGTGGTCGGCGCGGGCACGGCGGGCTGTGTCGTGGCCAGCCGCTTGTCCGAGGATCCGTGGGCGAAAGTTGCGCTGCTGGAGGCGGGCGGCTCGGACCTGTCGTTGTGGATCCAGATGCCGATTGGCTATGGTCGGACGTTTTTCAATCCGCGCATCAACTGGATGTTCGACACCGAGCCTGTCGCGGCGCTGGGCGGGCGGAGCAGTTACTGGCCGCGCGGCAAAGTCGTGGGCGGGTCGGGTTCGATCAACGCGATGGTGCACGTGCGAGGCTTTCCGCATGATTACAACGCTTGGCGCGACGCCGGGAATCCGGGGTGGAGCTGGGATGATGTGCTGCCGTGGTTTACGCGGTCCGAGGATCATGACCTGGCCAAATCGGGGGAGGATCCGGGCTGGCATGGCAGTGGCGGGCCTCAGCATGTGACTGATATCACCGGGTCGGTGCATCCGCTGTGCCATACGTTTCTCGAAACCGGGCGCACGCTGGGCCACCGCGTCACGTCCGATTTCAATGGTCCGAATGGCGAAGGGTTCGGGATTTACCAGATCAACACGCGCGGCGGGTGGCGCGCGTCGACGGCCAATGCGTATTACTGGCCGGTGCGGCATCGCCAGAACCTGACTTTGATCCGCAAGGCGCGCGTGACGCGGTTGTTGTTCGAAGGGGGGCGTGCGGTCGGGGTTGCGTTTCGCCAGGGAGGGCGCGACCGGGTGATCCGAGCGCGGCGCGAGGTTGTGCTGTGCGCCGGCGCGATCGGTTCGCCGACGATTCTGCAGCATTCGGGGATTGGCGATGCGGCGCTGTTGCAGCGGCTTGGCATTCCGGTGGTCGCCGATCTGCCTGCGGTCGGGCAGAATTTGCAGGACCATCTTGCGGTCAGCTATTTCTATCGCGCTTCGGTGCCGACTTTGAACAATGTGCTGCATCCGTTTGTCGGCAAGCTGCGCGCGGCGTTGCGCTATATCGCCGACCGGCGCGGGCCGTTGTCGATGAGCGTCAACCAGGCGGGCGGGTTCGTGCGCGCGCATCCGTCCGACACGTATCCGGCGTTCCAACTGTATTTCAGTCCGGTCAGTTATACGCGCACGCCGATTGCGGCGCGGCGGCTGCTCAATCCCGATCCGTTTGCGGCATTTTTGCTGTCGTTCAATGCGTGTCGGCCGACCAGCCGGGGGCATCTGGCGATCACGTCGGCCGATCCTTTTGCGGCGCCGGCCATCCATCCCAATTACCTGGGGACCGAAATCGACGTGGCCGAGGCGCGGATGGGTGTGCAGTTGCTGCGCACGATCGCGCAGTCGAAACCGCTGTCCGATGTCATTGTCGAGGAACTGGTGCCCGGGCCCGGCGTGGCTGATGATGCGCTGTTCGACGATTTTCGCGCGCGCGCCGATACCGTCTATCATCCGACATCGACGTGCCGGATGGGCCCGGACCGGCGTACTTCGGTGGTCGATGCGCGGTTGCGTGTGCATGGCATTGCGGGATTGCGCGTGATCGACGCGTCGATTTTTCCCTCGATCACCAGCGGCAATACCAATGCGCCCACGGTGATGGTCGCCGAAAAAGGCGCGGCGATGCTGGCCGAGGATCGCAATCTGCGGTAGCCATGGTCCTCGTTCGGCGGAGGATTGATGAGCTCGCGGTTTAACTTGCGCGATTTGCCGCCGCTCAAGGCCCTGCGCGGGTTCGAGGCGGCGACGCGGCACCAGTCGCTGCGCGAGGCGGCGGACGAATTGTGCCTGACTCCGCCGGCGATCAACCACCAGATCCAGGTGATCGAGGACGCGCTGGGCGTGCGGTTGTTTGCGCATGACGGGCGCCATGTCGTGTCCACCGAGCAGGGGCGGTTGCTGTATCCTTATGTGCGCGCGGCGTTTGAATCGCTGCTGGAGGGCGTCGATGCGGTGCGGCGGCATGCGCAGGATACGCCTTTGCGGGTGCAGACGTATGTTACTGCGTCGATCCGGTGGCTGGCGCCGCGGGTGCCGCTGTTTTTGCAGGACCATCCCGAGATTGCGCTGTCGCTGACGACGTGCGCGGTCGATTGGACGTTTGATGAGGCGCATGCTGATCTTGGGCTGATCTATTGCGCTGTTCCGCCTGATCCGGACCGGTACACATGGGTGCCGTTGTTTGCCTATACGCTCGATCCGGTGTGCAGTCCGGCGTTTCTGGAGCGTGTGGGTGGGGCGCTCGATGCCGCTACTTTGGCGCGTCAGCCGCTGGTGGCGAATTATACCGAGGAGCATAATTGGGCGCGGTGGTTTGCCGATGCGGGGGTCGATTTCGCGCCGGGGGTGCCGTATTTGATGGTCGATACGCTGGCGGTTGCGTTGGAGATGGCTTTGGCGGGGCGGGGGGTGGCGCTGGTCAATGGGCCGTTTGCGGCGGCGGACCTGGCTTCGGGGCGTTTGGTGCGGCCGGTTGATCGTACTGTGGTTTGCCCTGGGGCCTGGGGGTTGATTTGCCGCCGGGATGCGGCGGACAAGGTGCCGGTTCGGGCGTTTGTTGACTGGTTGAGCGCTAATGTGGGTTAGGTTGGGCTAGATTTACCCACCCCGCTCATCCTGAGCCCCGTCGAAGGATGCGCGCTGCCCGCGGTCTGGGCGCTTGGGACCAGCGAATGGGGCGGGCGTTGGCGCGCATCCTTCGACGGGGCTCAGGATGAGCGGAACTTGTGTAATAACAATTTCTATCGCCGGGCCACCACTTCATATCCCCGCTCTTCGGGTTCATCGTCGACCATGTCCGCCGGAAACCCGGTGCCGAGCACTTTGATGCCGAGCGGGTCTTCGTACCGACGGATGATGTTGGGCGAGAATTCACGGTCGCCATACGAAGCGCGCGCTTCATCGAACAGGCGCACGATCAGGGGGGAAAGTTCCAGCGGGACGCAGGCTTGTTGGGCCAGGTCGTCGAACAGGCCGATGTCCTTGGCGACGAGGTCCATTGTGAAATTGATGTCGCGGCTGCCGTTGAGGATGACCTGGCTTTCGGTTTCGTGGACGAAGCTGTTGCCCGACGAAATGCGGATCGCCTCGTATGTGGTGTTCATGTCGAGGCCGATGGCCTGGCATGTGGTCAGCGCTTCGGCCAGTGCGACCAGATGGACGGTGCACAGGTAGTTGGTCATCACTTTCAGGCGCGATGCGGTGCCCAGCGGGCCGGTGTGCAGCACGCGGCGGCCCAGTGTGGTCAGCACGGGCAGGACCTGTTCGAAGCCTTCGCGCGGGCCGCCGGCGAAAATGGAGATGTTGCCGGTTTCGGCGCGGTGGCAGCCGCCGGATACCGGGCATTCCATGAACAAGGCGCCGCGTGCTGTGACCAGCGCGCCCAGGCGCAGGACTTCGGCGTAGTCGGTCGTGCTCATTTCCATCCACACCTGGCCTTTGCGCAGGACGGGCAGGAATCCGTCAGGCCCCTCGGCAACCGCGGCGCTGGCGGCGGGCGAGGGCAGGCAGGTAATGATGATATCGGTGGCCTGGGCCAGCGTGCGCGGGCTGTCGACTGCTGTGGCGCCGCGCGAGACGAATTCGGACATCAGGTCGCGATTGAGATCGCGCACGACGACATCGTGGCCGTTGCGCAGCAGGCTGCCCGCGAGCTTGCCGCCGACATTGCCCAGGCCGATAAATCCGATGCGCATTTTGCAAACCCCCTGATCTGTAGGCTCAAGGGTTTGCGGTGGGGCCTGGTGCACCACAATTGAATTTAATCGGGCGACCCGTCAGATTTCCTGTTGGAGCAGGTGCATCAAGGTCTGGTGCGCGTGGGCGATGCGCGGTTGGCGCAGCGCGGCGGGCGACCATACCAGGAAATAGGGGTTGATCGTCGGCGCGACCGGCGCGGGGATTTCGACGAGATCGCCGCGCGCCACGTCGTTGGTGCACAGATAGCGCGGCAGGACGGTCCAGCCGAACCCGGCGTTCAGCAAGGCGCGCAGCCCGCGCAGATCGGGCCCGATCAGTGCCGGGCTGACCGGCTGGTGCAGCAGCCGGTTGGTTTCGAGCCATTCGTCGATCAGCGGCATTTCGACGTGGTAGGCCAGCACCGCTTCTGCCGACAGCGCTGTGGCCAGATCGCCGCCTGCTGCAATCCGCGCTGCGACGGCGGGCGCGGCGACCGCGATCATCGTTTCGTGGCGCACGAGTTCGCTGCGCAGCCGCCGGTCGCTGACGGCAAATCCCGAGAGGCCCAGGTCGCAATGGCCATCGACCAGCGCGGAGATCACCCCTTCGCGATCGGCGGTGTGCAGCCGCACGCGCATGCCGGTTTCGAGCAGCGGCACCAGCAGCGGCGCGACCACTTCGGACAGGAAATCGGCGTGTCCGGCAATGCGCACGGTGCCCGCCATTTCGGCGGAGCGCGCGCGTGCGCTGGACAGCGCGGCTTCGGCCAGGTCGAGCCGGTCGCCGATGTCGATCGCCAGTTCGTCGGCCGCGGCGGTTGGCTCGACGCCGTGTGCGCGGCGTTCGAACAACTGGTGCCCGATCGCAGCCTCAAGACTGGCAATGTGTTGCGACACCGCCGGCTGGGTCAGGGACAGCGCGCGCGCGGCGCCGCTGATCGACCGTTGCCGATAGACTTCGACGAATGTGCGCAACCGGTTGAGCATGATTGCCTCGGCATAAGTATATTTATGGCACCGGTCCAGTTCGCTTGTGAGGCAATCCGTACGAATCGCGCTAAGGGCCCTTTCGAACACATACACCGGTTTGCCCGGGCCACTCGTCCCTACCCCCCCCCTGGGACGGCCCGTGCTGCGGCGAGGCATCGCACCTGCCCCTCTACCCCGCGATGCCCCGCCGCCCAAATCTGGGCGGCTCTATGATTAGAGCCGCCCTTTTTTTCGCCGCCCAACAACACTGTGTTTCGCACGTAAGCAGCCGGTTACGTGGGCGCTTTTGTTGTGGCATATCGACTGCCGGGTGCCGAAAGGGGGCGCATGAACAAGTGGGTTCCGAAATGGTGGCCAGAGCTGCTGTATTCGGCAAAGACCGCGACTGCGGCGCTGATGGCGCTTGGCATTGCGCTGCTCGATGGCCAGGCGATGCCGTTCTGGGCGATGACCACGGTGTTTATCGTGTCGAACCCGGTTGCCGCGGCGACGCGGTCGAAGGCGGTGTATCGCGCGGCTGGCACGATCATCGGCGCGGCGGCGGCGGTGGCGCTGGTGCCGCTGCTGGTCGATTGGCCGCTGATGCTCAGCCTTGCGCTGGCGCTGTGGGTCGGTGGCTGCCTGGCGATTTCGCTGCTCGACCGTTCGCCGCGATCGTATGTGATGATGCTGGCGGGCTATACCGCGACGATCATCGGGTTTCCTGCGGTCACCCGGCCCGAGGCGATTTTCGACACGGCCGCCGCGCGCGTGACCGAGATCCTGCTCGGCATTATCTGCGCGACCGTCGTGCACAGCCTGGTTTTTCCGCAATCGCTGGGCGCACGGCTCGGGCCCCGGCTGAACACGTGGCTGGACAATGCCGAAACGTGGCTGTCGGACATTGTCGAAGCCGATGCGGACCTCGCCGGGCACACCGAGTTCGAGCTCGATCGGCGCAGGCTGGCGGTTGATGCGTTCGATTGCGTGCTGCTCGCGACGCATGTGCCGTATGATACGTCGCATTGGCGCGAGGCCGGTCGCAGCGTGCAGGCGCTGTTGTATCGCATGTTGCTGCTGCTGCCGGTGCTGTCTGGCCTCGCTGATCGGCGGCGCGGGCTGGGCGATGATCCGGCGCTGATGCCCGCGCTGGCGGAGGCGCGGCTGTGGTTGGCGCAAGGGGCGGACATGGCGGCGCAACCCGATTACCTGAAGGGTAGCCTGCCTGCCGCGCAATGGCCGGATCTGTTGCGCGAAAGCTTTCTGGTGCGGCTGGGGCAGGCGACGACTGTGTTGGGCGAGGCGCGGCAGTTGATGGCGCGGCTCGATGATCCGCGCCGGGCGCTGCCGCCGAAGCTGGCGGGCGAACGCGTGCGGCTGCGGCTGACCAACGATCCGGTGCAGGCGATGTTGTCGGGATTGTCGACCGCGATTGCGATCCTGCTGGTCTGTGCGTTCTGGATTTACAGCGGGTGGACCGATGGCGCGGGTGCGGCGGTGTTTACCGGCGTGTTCTGCTGCCTGTTTGCCGCGTTCGACAATCCGGTGCCGATGATCCTGTCGTTCGGCGTATCGATCACCGGCGCGGTCCCGATTGCGGGGGTCTATCTGTTCGGCATTTTGCCCGCGGCCGACGGATTTCTGGAACTGAGCCTGGTGTTGCTGCCGCCGATGCTGGTGATCGGCGTGTTCCTGTTGCACCCGCGCTATGGCCCACTGGCGACCGCGTTTGCGTTGGGTTTTTTCAGCGCGCTGGCCTTGCAGCAGGAATACACGGCGGACCTCGAACGGTTTATCAATGGCAATATCGGGCTGGTGCTCGCGGTCGTCGCGGCGGCCGGGATTGCCGGCGCCTTGCGCACCACGGCGGCCGATGCCGCGATCGCGCGGCTGGCGCGGCGCCAGCGCGCGGAGCTCGCACGGTTGGCAGGCGCGACGACACCGCCCGATCCGGCCCAGGTGCTCAGCCAGGCGAGCGACCATCTTTCGCTGATCACGCAGCGGCTCGGCGTTGGCGACGAACGCGCGGTCAGCGGGCTGAGCGAAGTGCGCATTGCGGTCAATATCGCGCAGATCCAGCAATTGCGCGTGGCCGGAAACCGGGGCGTGCGGATTGCGTGCACGCGGTTGCTGCAGGCGACTTCGCGCTATTTCGCGGCCAGCGCGCCGGGTACGCCGCCGCCTTTGCCATTGCTGGTGCATATCGACCGGGCCTTGCGCTTTACGCTGAGCGGTGATGTGCCGCGCGCGGGGCATGCGGGCGAATTGATCGGCAGCGATCCGGCGACCGGGCGCGCCGCGCTGGTTGCGTTCCGCCGCAATCTGTTTCCCGATGCGCCCGATTTCGAGCCGGCCAGGCCAGTAAGGGGCGCGATCGCATGATCCAGGAATACACCATGCACGGCGTGTTTATCGCCGCGGCGCCGCTGACGGCGGTGGTTGCTTTCCTGATTGCGCTGGTGCTTCACCGCGTGCTGATTGCACTGAAGTTTTATCGCTGGGTCTGGCACCCGGTGTTGTTCGATACCGCGATGTTCGTGCTGGTGTGGGCCTTGATCACGTTTCATCCTTTGCCGTTACCCCAGGGATTGCTGCCATGACTGCCTATCGCCGCCTTTCGCTCAATTCGCCGGTCATGGTGCAAGTGATCCGGGTCAGCCTGACGGTCCTGATTGTCGTGCTGGCGGTGCTGGCCGGGTGGTCGCTGTGGAACCATTACGAGGCCGATCCGTGGACGCGCGATGGCCGCGTGCGCGCCGACACGGTGCAGATTGCGCCCGACGTTTCGGGGCTGGTGACCGGCGTGTTCGTGGTCAATGACGCGATCGTCCATCGCGGGCAGATGCTGTTTGAAATCGATCGCCCGCGCTTTCAGATCGCGCTGATGCAGGCGCAGGCGAGCCTGACCCAGGCGCAGGCGGCGCAGACGCGCACCGGATCGGGCGTGGCGAAGGCCACGGCGGAACTGGCCGAGGCGCAGCGCGAGGCGAAGCGTAACCGGGGCCTGGGCGATCTGGTCGCGACCGAAGTCACCGAGCAGAGCGAGACCAAAGTCGCCGCAGCGCAGGCCGCGCTGGCCGATGCGCAGAGCGCGGTGGCGCTGGCGCAGGCGGGTGTCGCCGTCGCGCGCAGTGCGGAATCGCTGGCGGCGCTCAATCTGCAGCGCACGCGCGTGTTTTCGCCGGTCGACGGGCGGCTGTCGGACATGAACTTGCGCGCGGGCGATTATGTCACGCCGGGCAAGGCGGTGCTGGCGCTGGTCGATAGCGCGACTTTGCGCATCGAGGGTTATTTCGAGGAAACCAAGCTGCCCGCGGTGCATCCGGGGCAGGCGGCAGTGATCCATCTGATGGGCGAGGCGCGCGCGCTGCACGGGCATGTCATGTCGATTGCGACCGCGATCGAGGATCATGATCGCACGTCGAGCCCGTCGATGCTGCCCGCGATCAATCCCAATTTCAGTTGGGTGCGGCTGGCGCAGCGCGTGCCGGTGCGTATCGCGATCGACAATGCGCCTGCCGATATCGCGCTGATCCCAGGGCGTACTGCGACGATTACGCTGACCCCGGACCGTGAGGTTCGGCGGTGATCCGCGCGGGGTTTGCTTGCGCGACCGCGCTGGCGCTGTGCGGGTGCGCGGCGGTCGGGCCCAATTACCATCTGCCCGCTGGTGCTGCGGCCAATATTCCGGCGGCGCAAGGCGCGTTTCAGGAAGTTGGTGGGGGTACGCAAGGCGAGCCGCTGCCGCCGCGCTGGTGGCATTTGTATGACGATCCGGCGCTCGATGCGCTGGAGGAACAGGCGCTGGCTGCCAACACCGATCTGCGCATTGCGGGTGCCAATCTGAAGCGCGCGCGGGCGGTGGTCGATGTTGCCAATGGCGCGAAGGAACCTGAATTCAGTATCCTGGGCGAGGCTGAGCGCGCGCGGCTGTCGGGCGAATCCTATCTGCTGGATTCGCCGATCCCCGTGGCGAACCTGGGCGAAGTCAACGCCGGGGTGCAGTACCAGATCGACCTGTTTGGCCAGATCCGCCGCTCGGTCGAGGCTGCGCGCGCCGATGAACAGGCCAGCGAAGCGACTGTGCGCGCGGTCAAGGTGACCGTGGCGGCCGAAGTCGCGCGCGCTTATCTGACGCAGTGCGCGGCGAACGAGGCGGTGACGATCGGGACCGAGGCGATCACGGTCGATACCAGGGCGCTCGATATTGCGCACCGGTTGAAGGCGGCCGGGCGTTCGGGCGACAGCGATGTAACGCGCGCCGAGGGGCGGCTGGCGCAGATCACCGCGATGGTGCCGGCGCAACGCGCGCGGTCGCGCGCCGCGATGTACCGCCTGGCCTATCTGCTGGGCAAGGCGCCGGCCGATGCGCCGAAGATCGCGTGCACCACGATCCCCACGATTGCGCGCGACCTGCCGGTGGGCGATGGCGCGGCGCTGATCGCGCGGCGGCCCGATGTGCATGTCGCGGAGCGGCAACTGGCCGGGGCGACCGCGCGGATCGGCGTGGCGACGGCGGCGCTGTATCCGCATATCGGCATCGGTATTTCGGGCGGATCGTTCGGGTTCCTGAAGGACCTGGGCAAAGGCGCGGCGAACATGTGGTCGGTCGGCGGGTTGATCGAATGGACGATCCCCAGCGGCGGCGCGCGGGCGCGGGTGCGTGCGGCGAATGCCGAGGCGGATGCGGCGCTGGCGCGGTTCGATGGCACGGTGCTGGGGGCCCTGCGCGAGACCGAGACTGCGCTCGCGACATATGCCGAGGATCACAATCGCGCGGTGTCGCTCGACCAGGTGCTGGCTTCGGCCGAAAAGGAATCGGGCGATACGCACCGCATGCGTTCGGCGGGGCGCAGTCCGCTGGCGGCTTCGATTGGTGCGGCGCAGGGCACCCTGGTCGCGCGCGCGGCGCAGACCAATGCGCGCGAAGCGATCGCGCTGGATCAGGTCAATGTGTTCCTGGCGCTCGGTGGCGGCTGGTAGATTTCTGTTATTTAACAATTATCGCTCATCCTGAGCTTGTCGAAGGATGCGCGCCACGGTCGATCCGGGTGATGTTGCCGTCGCGTTGGGCGAGCCTTGCGCGCGTCCTTCGACAAGCTCAGGATGAGCGAACTTTGGAAGTTACATCACAAATTTTAGCGGACCACGATGTGTGAATCCGCTGGCCCCTGAAGGGGGGGCAGGTTCGCATCATTGGGATTCGGTATCAGGCGGCAAATGCGCGGGTCAGCGCGGCGATCTTTGCGGCGGTAAACCGCTTGGCCAACTGGGTCTGCGCTGCAATGCCGTCGAAGCCGTGGAACGCGCCGGGCACGACCACCAGTTCGGTGGGCACGCCAGCATCGATCAGGCGGTGTGCGTACGTCACGTCTTCATCGACGAACAGGTCGATACTGCCCACGCCGATGAAGGTCGGCGGCAGGCCGTGCACATCGGCGACGCGCGCGGGCACGGCAGCAGCAGGCACGGCGGGCGAACCCGGCGCCACGCCCAGGAAGCTTTCCCAGCCGAGCGCATTCATCGACGGTGTCCAGAGCAGTTGGCCGATGTGCGGATTGGCGGGCTCGCGCGTGCATGTCCGGTCATCGAGCATCGGATAGACCAGGATTTGTGCGCAGAGTGGCACTTCGCCGCGATCGCGCGCGGCGATTGCCAGCAGCGCGGCATGACCGCCGCCCGCGCTTTCGCCCATGACCGCGATCCGCGCGCGATCGACGCCCAGTTCTTCGGCGTGATCATGCAGCCAGCGCAATGCGGTGTAATTGTCCTGGACCGAGCCCTGCCAGCGGGTTTCGGGGGCGAGGCGATAATCGACCGTGACGATCACGCAGCCCAGCGTTGCGGCTGTCGCCTGCAGTTCGGGCAGGCCGGATTTCGCATGGCCCGCGATATAGCCGCCGCCATGAATGTGCAAAATCGCCGGCGCTTTTCGCGCGGGGTCGGCGTTGATCACATAGACGGGCACATCGGGTGCGCCATTGTCGCCCGGTATCGATTTCAGCGACCAGGGTGGGGCCGCGAGCGGGGGTGCGGCGAATGACCCGATTTGCTTGCGCATGGCCGGGATCTGCGCGGCGGTCGCTGGCGGCATGTGCGCCATCGACTGCACGATGGATTGCGCGATCGGCCGCAGTTCGGGATTGACGAAGCTCAGGTCGGTCGCGGCGCCACCCTGCCCCCGGACGATCCGGGGCAGGGTGGCGAGCAGGGCGACCGCAGTGCCGGACTGAATCAGGGTACGGCGGGTAAGGGGCTTCACAGCAGATACCTTCGATTGCCCCCGGCCCAATGTAGGTGGTCAATGCTCAAACCGGAAGGGCATTGGCCCTGGCGATCGCACCGAACACCGCAGCGCTGGGCTTTGGCGTGCGTTTGAAGGTCACCGGATCGAAGCTGGCGAGGCCCATGTGGACCTGATAGCCGAAAATCCATTCGAAATTGTCGATCAGCGACCAGTGGACATAGCCGAGCACCGGCACGCCGTCGTTCATCGCGGCTTTCAGGCCGTGGAGCGCGGCCGGGATCATCCGCGCGCGGATGGTATCGTCATCGACCGAGGCGCCGTTTTCGGTGACGATGATCGGGCATTTGGTCGCCTCGTACGCATAGCGCACGCAGCCGCCGAGCGAGGCGGGATAGATTTCCGCACCGCGCACGCCGCGCACCGCGTCGGCAGGCACGGGCACGCGGCCCTTGTCATCCCACACCATGCGCTCGTAATTCTGCACGCCGAGAAAATCGTCGCCTTTGACCGCTTCGATCCACGGGCCGTACAATTCCTGGCGCATCTGGTCGCGGATCGAATGCGGCCCGACCGCCTGGTCGTCGAACATCGACAGGCTGACGCCGACGGGCAGGTCGGGGCGCACGTGCTTGATCGCGGCGCGCGCGGCCTTGTGCCCGGCGACCAGGTTGCGCGTGACGGTGGGGATGTCGTCGATGTCGACCGAATTGCCGGCCGAAAACTTCGGGACGTTATAATGGTGCGCGGCGGCTTCGAGCATTGCGCGCTGCCCGGCGATCGCCTGCGGTGGCAAGACGACTTTCAGCACTTCCATGATGTTGGGCTCGTTCAGGGTCAGCGCATAGCCGATCCCGCTCGCCAGCGCCTCGGCCGCCTTTCCGCAAAACCGCGCGAACAGCGCCGGCGCCTGCGGATTGGTCCAGCCGCCTTGTGCGGCGAACCAGATCGGCGTGGTGTAGTGGTTGAACGTGACCATCGGGATCAGGCCGCGGGCACGGCAGCCGTCGATGATCGCCTTGTAATGGTTGAACATCGCGATCGAGAACTGGCCCGGCTCGGGCTCGATCCGCGGCCATTCCAGGCTGAAGCGATAAGTGTTCAGCCCGATCGATTTGACCAGGTCGAGATCGTCGCGCCACAGTTCGAAGCTGTTGCAGGCATCGCCCGAGGGAGTGGCGTAGATCGACGGCTTGACGTTTTCCAGCACCCAACTGTCAGCATTGGTGTTGTTGCCCTCGATCTGGTGGCCCGATGTCGCGGCGCCCCAGATAAATCCCTTGGGAAATGCGGGATCGAACGTCTTCATCTTGACGGCGGCGAGCGCGGGACTTGCAGCCAGTGCTGCACTTCCGGCAAGAACGCTGCGGCGGCTTACAGTTGGCAGATCGATCATGTCAGGTCCTCGATAAAGGCGGCAATTTCGTCGGCCAGCCGGGTGTCGCTGGTGCCCAGGTGCATGGCCATGGTGTAATGGTTGTGTCCGGTCATGATGACCGCGCGGGGCATCGTGCCGTGGCGCGCGCGGCGATCGTTGCACAGCCCGATGAATTCGGCCTGGAACCGGTCGGGATCGAATTGCGCGCTGGCGACGAGCAGCGGCAGGCGCGTGGTCGCGACCGCTTCGAGCGGTGCCTTGTCAGGATAGGTCGCGGCGGCGCCGTAATAGCGTTCGTCGCGCGCATCGATCGGGGTGTAGCCATAAAGGCCCGACAGCAGGACGGCGCCCTGGATCTGCGTGGCATGGTCGGGGACCAGGCGCAGGTAGCCGGAGATATGGATCGCGCCCGCCGAGGTGCCGATGACCACGATCCGCGCCGGATCGCCGCCATATTGCGCGACATTTTCGCGCAGGAACGCGATCGCCGCGGCGACATCCTGACTGCCCGCGGGCCAGCCGTGATCGGGCGCCAGGCGATAGTTGATGACTGCGCCGATCCAGCCGCGCTGCGCCGCCATGCGGCCTACAGCGGCATTGGCCCAACCCGTATCGCCTTTGTCGCCCTGGACGAAGCCGCCGCCGTGGACGAACATCACGACCGGTTTGGGCGTGCCATCCGGGGTGCCGTACAGGTCGAGCCGATTGCGCGTGTCGGGGCCATAAGCCAGGTCGCGCGCCAGAACCGGGACGGCCTGGACCAGCGCGGTCTGTTCGGCGTCGAACAGCGCCTTGCACTGGATCAGCACATCGGGGCCAAGCCCGGTGCCCATTGCGGCGATGGCATGAGCAATATCACGCGGTTGCATCGATAAATTCCCTGAGCGTAGACATCGACATTTGAGCATCGTCACCCCGGGATTTGACCCGGGGCCCCACTGCCTTTTTGCAGAGGCGCGAATTGCGCTCGGCGAGAAAGAAGCGGGATCCCGGGTCAAGCCCGGGACGACGTTAGAAAGTACGATTGGCGCCGTGTAATCAGAATTTGCCGTCGAGCGAAATGCCAACCTGGCGGAACGCGTTCGGGCCATAGATCGCGCCGATGTTCTGCTGACCATTGGTCGTGGCATACGGCAGCGAGCTCTGCATCAGCGCAGGTTCGTGCACGTTGAACAGGTTGCGCGCGAACACCGCGATGCTCAGCCGTTCGTCGGCCGAGCGGACGCCGATTCGGCCACCGACGGTCCAATGCGGGCCGTATGTCGTCGCCGCGAGCGCGTTTTCTTCATAGCGCAGGCGCGATTTCCACACGGTGTCGACCGCGATGAAGCCGTTGGCGTTGTTTGCGATTTCGTGCGCGTATTCGCCCGACATCGTGAACTTGTAGCGCGGAGCATAGGCAAGCTGCTGGCCGCCCAGGTTGCTGCCGTCGGTGCCCACGAACCCGGTGGGGTACGTGGCCTTGGCAAAGATGAACCCGGTGTTGAGCGACAGGTCATGCGTCACTTTGCCGAACAGGTTGATTTCCGCGCCGCGCGATTTCACGCTGCTGATGTTCTGCTGAAGGCAATCGATGACATTGCTACTATCGACCGTGCAGATCTGCGCCTGGTAATTGTTGTCCTTTTCATAGAACAGGCTGGTGTCGAGCACCCAGGTGCCGAACAGCGTGCTTTTCAGGCCCGCTTCATACGAAGTCGGAATTTCGGGCTGCACGACGTAAGCCGCGGCATCGCTCGGCTGCGCGATCTGGCCGCCCTTGAAGCCACGTGTCACGGTCGCATAGACCATCGTGCGGCGCGCCACGTCGTATTGTGCGCCCAGTTTCCACGAGAATTTTCCGACGTTCAGCTCGGTCAGCCCGGTCAGCGAATCGACGACGCCGTCGGCGACCGTGTTCAGTTTCAGCCAGTCCTTGGTGTAGCGACCGCCGACGATCAGGCGCAGCTTTTCGGTCGGGTGGATCGTGGCCTGGCCGAACACTGCGGCAGAGCTGTCGCGCACGCGGCTTTCGCCTGCGCCGCCGTCATGCACGTCGATGTAGAAACCCGGCGCGACTTGCGCATTGACCGACAGCGGTTCGGCGGCGCGAATGCTGATCTGGCTCGAGGCAAAGGCACCGGCGGTGTATTCGATCAGGCCACCGGCGGGCGAGGTCAGGCGCAATTCCTGGGTCAGCAGGTCGACCGGGCGATGGACCGGCGAATTGAGGATTTCGAGTAGCGACGGATCGGACCGCAGCACGTTGGTGGCCGAACCATCGCCCGATTCCAGGCTGTGGCGCCAGGCGGTGATCGAGGTGATCGTGAACGGCTCGGTGTTGTAATCGACCTGCAGCGAGGCGCCGCCGCTGTAGTTGTTTTCGTGATAGCTCTGCTTGGTGCAGTAATCGCGGTTCCCGGCGCTCGCGGTCACGCCGCAGGTGGCCAGGTTGGCGGTCATGTTGTCGGGAATGTTGATGCCGGGGGCGATGGCGACCACGCCTGCGCCGCTGGTCTGGACGAATGTGAAGAAGTCACCGCCATTGGTCGTGCGGTTCTGGCTGTAATCGCCGAGCAGGTTGATCGTCAGCGCCGACGTCGGCTCCCACAGCAAATGGCCGCGAAACCCGAACGTGTCGTTGGCATCGTACTGGTGCGTGGTCAGGTCGTAGTCGGGACCCTGGCGGGTGTTCGAAAAGCCCGAGATGCGCAGTGCGGCATTGTTGGCGATCGGGATGTTCATCACGCCCTGGACGATCTGGTCACCGTATTCGGAACCCGCGACGCCGGCACCCGACATTTCGGTGCGCATGCGCAGGCTGAACACGCCGATTTCGGGCTTGTTGGTGGTGATGTTGATCACGCCGGCCGATGTCGTCAGGCCGAACAGCGTGCCCTGCGGACCCTTGAGCACTTCGACGCGCGCGATGTCGAACAGGTCGGAAATGTTGGCATTGCCCTGGCTGACCTGATCGACGACGACGCCGACCGAGGCCACTGCGCCGGCCGAGAACGTCTGCGTACCGATGCCGCGGATCGATCCGCCGCCGCCGGTGTTCTGGCCGGGCGCGGACTGGATTTCGAGCGCGGGGGCGATCCGGCTGAGATCGGTGACGGTGTTGATCTGTTCGCGTTCGAGCTGCTTGCTGTCGGCGACCGTGATCGAAATCGGCACTTTCGTGACCTTTTCGGCGCGGCGCTGCGCGGTCACGATGATTTCGCCGGTGTCTGCCACGGGGGCTGCTGTCGTCGTTGCAGGCGTCGCATCAGCGGCGAATGCCGGCGCCGACAGCATGGCGAGCGCGACGCCGGCGCTGCCCAACAGGAAACGGGTGTTGCGATGAATGGTCATGGTTCTTCTCCCTGCACGGATGCTTTCCGCCGGGACAGGTGTCCCGGCAGTGGCATCGTTCTTGTTTGGTGTTCCCCGTTATTGGTTCGGGGAACGGACTTTACGCTTCGGCAATGACCGGATTGGTCAGGGTGCCGATTTCGCCGATCGATACGGTGACCGTATCGCCCGGCACGAGATACAAGGGCGGTGTGCGCTTATCGCCCACGCCACCCGGCGTGCCCGTGGCGATGACGTCACCGGGCGCGAGTTCGGTAAAGGTCGAGCAATAGGCAATGACCGTGGGGATATCCCAGATCATGTCGCTGACCGGTTGATCCTGCACGAGCTGGCCATTGACGCGCGTCTGCACGCGCTGGCTGCCCAGGTCGGAAATCTCGTCGGGGGTGACGAGCGCGGGGCCAAAGCCGCCGGTGCCCGGCCAGGTCTTGCCCGGCGTGAACTGGATGTTGTGGCGCTGCCAGTCGCGGACCGATCCGTCGTTGAACGGCGCGTAGCCGGCGACATGGTCCCACGCGTCGGCGGCGGCGATGCGGCGGCCGCCTTTGCCGATGACCACGGCCAGTTCGCCCTCATAGTCGAACCGGGCGGTTTCGGGGGGATGAATGATGGCCGCGCCGTCGCCGATCAGCGAATCCGCCCAGCGGTGGAAGATCGCCGGATGCTCTTTCTGATCGCGGCCGGTTTCGGCGACGTGCGTGGCGTAGTTCAGCCCGACGCACAGGATCTTGCCCGGGTTCGGGATGACCGGCAGCAATGTAACCGAGGCCAGCGCCACTTCGCGGCCGGTCGCGTCAGCGGTCAGGCCCGCGGCAATCGCCGATTTCAGATCGGCGGCCACTGCGCCAAGATCGACAATGGTTTCGCCATCGATGCGGCCCCACGAAGCGGTGCCATCGGGACGGAGAAAGGATACAAAGCGCATGTCAGGCTCCAACAGGCAGATTCAAAGGCGCGGGCTGCCATTCCCGGCGAAAACGGAATGCTTCCTCGGCCACTCGTAGACCGGCGAGGTCCTTGTCGGAAACACCCCACTGATCGATCCGTTTTTCGGGCCAGGTCCAGTCGTCCGGCGCGCCGGCCTGGTAATCCTCGGAAACCTTTTCGACCGGCGTCGAATATTCGATCACCGGGCCGAACGGCGCGATGTAATAGGCATAGACATTGTCGCCCGGGCCGTGGCGGCCGGGGCCCCAGGCGGGGGTAAAGCCGTGGTCGCGCATATTGCCGATGCCGCGCATCACGGCATCGAGGTCGTCCATTTCGAACGCGACGTGGTTCAGGCTGGAAAATCCGGCGCGGGCAAAGGCGGTCGAATGGTGCGCAGTGTTGCAGCGGACGAAGACCATGCCCTTGGTCCGGTCGGACACGCGGAAATCGAGCACCGCTTCGACCAGGTCACCGCTGGCTTCGGCATCGGCGGCGTTGAACACGACATGGGTCAGCTTGACCGGCATGACTTTGCGGGTGGCCTTGGCGTGGGTGTCGATCGGCGCCACGTCGGTCGCGCCGACGAGGAAGCGCAGCAATTCGCCTTCGGCCAGTTCGACCACGATGCCTTCGCCGCCGCCCGGATCGGACGAGACGCAAGGCGCGGCGTTCAGGCCGCGCGCCGACGCGGCATTGGCAACGGCCTGCAGGCGTTCGGGCGAGCACACGAATGTGGTCGAGCGCACGAAGCTGTCGGCGTTTTCGGAAATTGCGAACAGGTAGGGGAAAGTCCCGCTGCCGCGCAGATACCAGGTGTCGCCGACCTGGCCGCCGTCGGCACAGCCCCAGACGTCGATCATCCAGCGGTGTGCTTCGGCGGCGCCGGGCAGTGCGAGTTCGATGCTGCGCAAGTTCATCATGATGCTGCTCCTGCGTGGAATCCTGCGCCGGTGATCCCGGCGATGGCTGCTTCGGCATCGTTGGGGCCGGTGTCGCCCGAAATTCCGACCGCGCCGATGATCGCGCCCGCCGCATCGCGCACCAGCACGCCGCCGGGCGAATAGGCGATCTTGCCGTCGAACACGGCGGACAGGCTGGCGAAGAACACCGGATTGCCCTTGGCACGTTCGGCCAGGACTGCGGTGTCATCGCCCATTGCCAGCGCGCCGTGCGCCTTGGCCTGCGCGACGGCAAACCGGCCGAAGCTGGCGCCATTCTGGCGCGCGAACGCCTGCAACTGCCCGCCATTGTCGAGCACGACGACGCCCAGCGGTTTGAACGCGCCGGATTTTGCGTGGGCCAGTGCGCCGGCGATGATCGCCTGGGCCTGATCGAGGGTGATCATGCGACAGTCTCCGAAACGAGGCCCAGGGCGGTGCGCTGCGCTGCGATCAGCGTGGCGGCATCGCCGGTACCGAATACATAGTGATCTGGGCGCACCAGCACGGCGGCCGCATTGCGCGCGGCGAGCCAGGTGCGCAGCGCGCCGCCGTCATCGATCGTCGCGATATCGACTACCGTGACGCCAGCGGCCGTCGGTGCAGTGCCATCGACAAACAGGCGCCAGCCCTGGCCGGTGGCATCGTCCAGCTTGCGTCCGTCTGCCAAAACCGGCTGAATAAAGCGTTCGCCCGCGCCTGCGGTGTCCCGCAACACGATGCCAGTCGAGATCGGCTTGATCAGGTCGGCAGCGGTCTGGTGCGTGCCCGGCTGGGCGGCCTGCGCTGCACGCAGCGCGACCATTTCGGTATCGCGTGCTGCGGCCTTGGCCGGATCGAGTTCGCAGATATAGCGCCCCGCCGCGACCGCCGCGCCGATGACCGCGCGGACATGCGGATCGCGTTCGGGCTGATACGTCGTCAGGATTGCGGGATCGGCATGATCGTTGACCACCGCCGCCATTTTCCAGGCGAGATTGGCGACATCGCGAAGGCCATGGCACATGCCCTGGCCGAAAAACGGCGGGGTCTGGTGCGCGGCATCGCCGGCCAAGAAGGCATTGCCGACCTGCCACAGTTCGGCGAGCAGTCCGTGAAAGCGATACGTTGCCGAACGCACGACCGTGTGCGGCACATTGCCGATCCAGGGCGCGAGCAATTCGGCGACTTTGGCGGGCGCCGAGATCGCGGCATCGTCTTCGCCGGGCAACAACATCAGTTCCCAGCGGCGGTGGTTGCCACGGCCGGGTACGATCGTTGCGGGCCGCGCGGGGTTGCATACCATGACCGACAGGCGCTGCAGGTCGGCGGCTTCGGGCACGCCGCTCAGCTCCGGAAAGGTGACCGGGCCATCGACTTCGGCATCGACCACCAGCCACGGTTCTTCAAAGCCGAGGTCGTCGAGCTTTACGCCCAGCGCCTTGCGCACTGGGCTGCGCGATCCGTCGCAGGCGATTGCCCAGCGTGCGGTGACCTGGTGCTCGGCGCCGTCCTGCGTGTAGGTCAGCGTGACCTGGTCATCGGCCTGGCTCAGCGTCGTGAATTCGGCGCCCGTTTTCAGCGTGACATTGGCCATGTCGGCAAAGCCGGCGCGCAGGTGCGTTTCGACTTCGGGCTGGTAGAAAAACCAGTCGTTCGACCAGCCGAACGGGCGCGCATGGCCGACTGTGCCCATGTAGCGGATGACCTGGGCGCCGGCGCCGATGTGCAGGTGCCCGTCGGTATCGATCATGTCGGGCAGGATCTGTTCGGCGACGCCCGCGGACTGAAACAGGCGGACCATTTCGTGATCGAGATGCACCGCGCGCGGCAGCGGATAATGCGTCCGGTCGCGTTCGAGCACGAGCACCGACAGCCCGGCCCGCCCGAGCAGGCACGCCGCAAGCGCGCCGACCGGGCCGCATCCGATGATAACGACGTCATGGACGGAGGGGGATGACATAAAGGTCCGTGCTTCGATCGAGGATCAGGCGCCGAGCGGCGCGGTTTCGGGAAGCGTCAGCTTGTGGAACGCGCCGCCCTGCATGATCGCGCTCAGGCGATCCTTGTCCTGCAAAATGGTGACGTCCGTCGTCGGATCGCCATCGACCAGCAGCAGGTCGGCGGTCCAGCCTTCGCGGATTTCGCCGACGTTGTGGCCAAGCGCCGGGCTGACCAGTTGCCCGCCCAGGCTGGTCGCAGCGGCGAGCGCCTCGAGCGGGGTATAGCCGAAATATTCGACGAAATGCGCGATGTCGCGTGCGTTGCGGCCGTTCGGATTGAACGGAAAGCCATAGTCGCCGCCGATCGTGATGCGCGTGCCTGCGGCCTTCATCTTGGGCACGAGCACGCCTTCGAGCGCCATGCGTTCTTTCGCCGACGACTTCATGTGGCTCATGTCGATGTGCGGCGGCGGCGATGCTTCGAGCGCGGCGACGGATACGCCGCAGCCCGGGCCGTAGAACACCTCGTCCTTGTGCGCGGCGAGCAGGGCGATGGTTTCGTCGCTGATATAGCTCGCGTGATAGATGATCCGCGCGCCGGCGCGCAGCGCCAGGGCCACGGCTTCGTCGGTATAGGCGTGGCACGAAATCAACAGGCCATGTTCGCGTGCGGCTTCGCGCGCGGCATCCATTTCATCGACCGTGTAATGGATCGCGTTGTGGCTGTCGGGCTTCAGCGCGCTTTCGCCCGACACGACCAGCTTGACCGCCTTCACGCCTTCGGCGGCGCAATAGGCCATGAAGGCGCGCATCGCGTCTGGGCCGCGGCCGTTGAACACGTCGCCGGTGTCAACGCCTTCGGCGCCTTCGGGGCTGCGTTCGAGCGTCGAGGGGATCAGGCGCCCGCCGGGGGTTTCGCCGCTGGCGATTTTTGCGGCGAGGCGCGTTTCGATGCCGTCGCCCAGCGCGCCGGCCGACCACAAAGTGGTAAAGCCATGATCGAGCAGCACGCGGACATTGCGCGTCGCGGCGACTTCGAGCTCTTCGGGCGGGAGCATGAACGCGTGGTAGATTTTTTCGACCGACGAGGCCCAAGTCACGTGGGTATGCGCCTCGACCATGCCGGGCATCAGGGTGCGGCCGGCGCCATCGATCACGCGCGTGGCGGCATCGGGCGCAATCGTGTCGGGCGCATAGGCGACGCGGGCGATCGTCGTGCCGTCAACCAGCACGGAGCCAGCGCGCGCCGCATTGGGCGTGCCGTCGAAAATCTGAACGTCGGTGATCAGCGTCTTCACGCCAGTCTCTCCCTTTTGTTGTTAGGTGCCTAATGACGCCTCGGCGGCATCGCGTAAAATACGCTTTTTTGGAGGCGCCATAGTTCAGGCCTATGGATGGCTCTGTGCAATCCAGTCGAGCAGGCGCGTCGCCATCGGCGACAATTCGCGCGCGCGCAGCCAGCGCACGCCGACCGAGCGATCGGTCGCAGCCTCCGCAATTGGGATCGCGCGCAACATGCCGGCGGTCAGTTCGCTGGCCGCGACCTGGATCGGCAGGATCGTCACGCGCAGGCCATCGCGCACGATCGCCTTGGTCGTCGGCAGCGAATCGCAGCGGACGACATCGCGCGGAATGCCTACGCCCGCGACGAGGAACAGCGCATCGAGCTGCCGCCGGAACCCGCCCTGCGCCTCGGGCAGGACCCAGCGCAGATCGTGCGCCTGGCGCAGCGAGATCGGTTCATCGGGCAGCGGATGGTTCGCGCTGACGATCAGCGCGAACGGGTCGCGCGACAAAGTGCGCTCGGACAGATCGGGCGCGGGCGCCTCGATCGCGGTGGTGACGAACGCCAGCTCGATGTCACCGGCGCGCAACATCGTCGTCAATTCGCGGTCCGCCCGTTCGAGCACGCTGAGGCTGAGATGCGGAAATTCGCGATCGAGCCGTGCGATCCCGCCGGGCAGCAGGCTGACCAGCGCGCCCGGCGTGCCCCCCACGCGCAAGGGCCCCGCGCTGCCATTGCGCGCGGCGGCGACATCGGCCTCGGCATCGCGCAACAGGTGGTCGAGCATATTGGCCCGCGTGCGCAGGGCTTCGCCCGCCGGGGTCAGGACGATACCGGTGCGCGTACGCTCGAACAGGGGCCCGCCGAGCCGCTGTTCGAGCATGGCCATCGCCGCCGACACCGATGGCTGCGACAGGTTGAGCATGCGCGCCGCGCCGCTGATCGATCCGGCGCGGCAGACTTCATGGAACATGCGCAAGGCGCGGGGGTCGATCATTTGAACCTTTCCCGCTTAGCCAAAACCAACAAGTCCCGCTCATCCTGAGCCTGTCGAAGGATGCGCGCCAACGTTGGCCCAACACGCGATCAACATCACCCGATCAACCGTAGCGCGCGTCCTTCGACAAGCTCAGGATGAACGGGCCATTGTTAAAGATCTATACCGTCGGGCATAAACCTATTTCCCCGCAACCTCCAGCGTCACCGGCCCGATCAAGCCGGCTGGCCGCAGTGGCGCGTCGGCACGGTACGTCGGCAGCGAGGTCCACGACACCTTCTTGACCCCCGGCGCAGCATCGCCAATCAACCGGTTGATCCACAATGTCGCCACGCGCAGGTCGAGTTGGTTGGTACCACGATGGACCAGAGCGCCGACATCGATGCGGTACGGCGCATGCCACAAAGTGCCCGCGACCTGGCCGTTCACGCTGACTTCGGCCATTTCGCGCACATCGCCTAGATTGAGCCACAGTGGTTGGCCCGGCTGCCACCCGGCAGGCGTCGTCAAGGCGTGGTGATACGTCGCAAGCCCCGCAAAATGGCTGATCCCCGCATCGGCATTCGCATTGAGCGGCGCCAGCGGCGCCAATGTGGCCGTTGCCGGCGCGCCGCGTCCGGGCTGGAACGCGACGCTCCATGCGCCATCAAGACCGCCGACCGTATGCGGCACAGGCACGGCAACCGTGGCCGATGGTGCATTGGCGGCCTTGCGGAACACGACATGCACCGCGCCTTCGCCATCGAGCATGAGCGGCACGATCGTTTCGCCGCCGCTCACGCGATAGCTGACCGGTTCGCTGCGCCCGGTTTCGGCGTGCCACAGTTCGGGCACTTTGCCGGTCACGCGGAAATGCGTCTCGGTGGTTATGGGGGTTTGCGCGTGGTTCACGACGAACCAGTCATCGCCATCGGCCCAATGGCGGTGGACAAATCCGGTATCCGCCGTCGTGCTGAAATCGGCTGCAACACCCAGCGCCGCCAGCCCATGTTCGGCGTCCGACGCCACGATCACACGGCCCGCGCCCACTTTGGTATCGGCCCCGGGTGTATCGCCCTGCGGCCACAACCGGGCGATCAGCGCCGCATATTGCGCCGCATCCGCGCCCGCCATCCCGGGGTCACCGATCGGCGGGTGTCCGATGACCCGCGCGCCGCCGTCGACCAGCGCGGCAATCCGCGTCAGCGCGATTAGCGACATATGCCGGCTGCTGCCGCCCAGATACAGCGCGCGATACCGCGCCCCGCCCGGCGATGTCAGCGTATCGCCATCGTTGGTCAACACATGCAACAGCGCGTCGGCGTTGACGAAATCATAGCCATGCGTTGTCGGTGCATCGGCCACCGGGGTCAGGCCGTAAAGGCCGGTCAGCGGCGCTTCCTCGCCATAGAAATAGCCCAGGTCCGCGACGAAGTGGCCCTGTTGCAGCATCAGCGCATTGCGCGCCATGTAATCGACCCAGGCGCGTGCGAGCGGCGCCCACGCCTCATGGCGATTGAAGAACTGGCCGAAAATCATCAGCGACAGCCCGGGCTGCTTGTCATCGACCGGCTGGTGCACGCTGTCGTGGACCACCGGGCGGTTCACGCCGTTCAGGAATTCGGTGTCGATCACGTGTTTCAGCGTGCGCGGGCTGTCGGCCCAGTAATTCAGCGCCGATGTCATCGATTCGGCCGCGACCAGGTTCTGGCCATAGATATGCGCGACGCTCGCCGCGCCGCGCATGTCGGCGATATAGCTGGGGTTGGGCGCGCCCCCCTGCGGGAAAGTCCATAACGCCGCCATCGGAATGTCGGTGTGCGACCGCATCGCCATGTCGTCGCCGAGCACGGGGCGCTTGTCCTCCAGCGCTTCGCCATACACGGTCAGACCCTGGCCATGCGCGTCCCTGGCGACGGTGCCGTAATGCGCGGAGGCCATCAGCTCGGCGAGGGTACGGCGCCAGTCGAACAGGAACTTGTCGGTGTCTGCGCGCGATCCGATCAGCACGCCGGTCAGCGTGGGCAGCCATGGCCGCGCATCGTAACCGCGCGCCTGCTGGAACTGCGCCAGCATCGCCGGGGTCCAGTTCGCCGCGCCGACTTCGGTGGAATCGTTGACCAGCGCGGTTACGCCATGCGCGCCGACCAGACCGGGCCCGGCGGCATCGCGGACCATGCCCAGGTAATGCGCCATGTACCGATCGACCGCGGGCGCATCGAATTTGTCGACTTCGAGCCCGGTCGCTTCGAGCGGGGCGGGGTGGTTGGTCGTGCCGAGCAGGGAATGGCCGAGCCGGATGACGCGCCACGACAAGCCGGCGGGCAATTTTGGCGCGGTCCAGTCGAGCCGGCCATCGGGCTGCAGGCGCGTGGTCAGGTCGATCACATCGGCAGGCTTTGGCGCATTGGCCACGGCGTCCGGATCGCCCAGCTTGAAATAGTCGAGGCTCAGCGAGAAACCGGCCTTGGTTTCGAACCGGTCGACCGCGGGCGCGGCATCGAGCGCGAACTGCCGCACGTCCCACCCGGCATTGCCGCCGCCCATCGCGCCAAAAAAATCGGGCGGAATGACCCCGGGCGAAGGCGCGCCCATGTTGGAGGGCACCAGCGCATTGGGATTGAGCACCAGCCGGAACTGGCGCGCGGTGACCGGCGCAAAGCTGACCGTGGTCGGCACGCTGTCGGCGGGCACATCGGCGACTTTGCGCCAGGTCATGCCATCGGTGCTCGCCTCCAGCACCGGCTTGACCGTCACGCCGGCGAACATCACGCTGGCATGGCCGATGAACACGTGCGCCGATCGGACGGTCTGCGCGACGGGCCATGAGAGGACGACTGTGGCCGGGGTGCCATCGGCGGGATGCGCGACGGACACCGCTTTGTCGAGATTGCTGCCGGTCAGGATCGCGGCGTCGAGCGGCTGGCCCGCGCCGGTGCTGGCGGTGGGCCGGGGCAGCGCGCCGTCGTGCGTCGGCACTGCGAACGCGGCGATATCGCCGTACAATTGCGGTGGCGGCGGTGCGTGGGGATCATCGCCGATGCCGGGCTGCATCGACAGCGATTGAAACGGCCCGGTGGTGGCCGAAGGCGTGGGCAGCGGCGCTGCGGCGCGCTGGCCCGGGGCGAGGCGGACTTCGCTCCACACCAGTTTCTTCATGCCGTCCTGCGGGGTAACCCAGGGCCCGCCGGTTTCGCTCCAGCCCGGCGACGAGGCCACGCCCACTTCCATCCCGCGGCGATCGGCCTCGGTCAGCGCGAAGTGAAACGCGTCTTTCCATTCGGGGGTCATATAGACCAGCCGCTTGTCGACGATCTGCGGCGTCATCAGGTTCACGTCGAACACATGGACGCCGCCGATCCCGACCGCCTGCATCCACGCCAGGTCCTTGGCGATGCCGTCCTTGGTGATATTGCCGTTCATCCAGTGCCACCACACGCGCGGCCGCGCCGATTGTGGTGGATCGCGGAACTGGTCGGCCAGATCTTGCGCATATGTGGCCGGCGCCAGCAGACAGGCCGCAAGCATGGTGGTTGCCGCGAGATGCAGGCGCCGACGTTTGATCATGATGCTCTTCCCGAAAATATATTATGTTTTTTCAGACGATTCCGGCGCCGAGGCCGACGGCCTTGCGTTCCTGCGCCTTGCGCGCGCGGTACTGGCTGGTACGATAGACCGCGATCGGATCGAGCGCGCCGCCGGCTTCGACCCGCGCCATCGCCAGGATCGGCGCAACGTCGATCGTATAGGCGCGGCGCAAGGTCTGAAACGCCATCATCGTGTCGTTGTCAGCCTGCGCGCCGTGCAATGCGGTGCGGTCGACGATGCTCGCCTTGGCATAGCATTGCGCGATTGCTTCGGCGCTCGACAGCATCGATTCGATCGGGTCGGTCACATTGTGCGACTGGTCGATCATGTAGCAGGGGTTGAAGCCGTCGCGTGGGTTCTGCTCCGCTTCGGCCAGTTCGTTGAACACCAGGAACAACTGGTGCGGGTTAATGCTGCCCGAATCGAGATCGTCGTCGCCGTATTTGCTGTCGTTGAAATGAAACCCGCCCAATTTGCCGAAACGGTGCAGCCGCGCGACGATCTGTTCGATGTTCACATTGGGCGCGTGATGGCCCAGGTCGACCAGGCAATTCGCCTTTGGCCCCAGTTCCTGCGCGGCGAGGATCGAGGATCCCCAGTCGGAAATGACCGTCGAATAGAACGCCGGCTCGAACATCTTGTGTTCCAGCAGCATCCGCCAGTCGTCGGGCAGCGCGGCATAGATCTGCGCCGCGCCATCGAGATAGCGATCGAGGCTGCGCGCAAAATCCTGTTGGCCCGGGAAATTGGTGCCATCGCCGACCCATACGGTCAGGTCGGTCGAGCCGAGTTGCTGGCCGATTTCGATGCATTCGATGTTGTGATCGACCGCTTGCTGGCGCGTGGCGGCATCCTGCGCCGACAGCGAGCCATTGGCATATGTATGCGCCTGGCCGACCTGGTCCTGGAACGTGTTCGAATTGACCGCGTCCCAGCCCAGGTTCAGCTCGGCGGCCTCTTCACGCAGCGCTTTGAAATCGCTGACTTTGTCCCAGGGAAAATGCGGGGATACGCGCGGCGTGCTGCGGCCGAGCTGGTTGATGACCGCGCAGTCTTCCAGTTTCTCGTGGATATTGGTCGGCTCACCCGGGATCGGGAATTTGGCAAAGCGCGTGCCGCCGCGGCCCGCGCCCCAGCTCGGCACGGCAACGCCGAACGACGCGACGCGCGACTTTACCGTGTCGATATCAAGACCTGCGCGCGCCAGTTTGCGACCCAGCGAATCGTAATCATCGTTGAGTGCGGCCATTCCCGCGTGATTCTGTTCGGCGATCAGGTCGGCCGAAATTGGCAAATTCGTCATTCAATCCACTCCCTGCAGCCGATTAGCGCGTGAACGCCTGGACGTTACCAGCATCGACATTGATCATGTTACCGGTCGATTTGGCCGAAGCATCCGACCCGAGGAAGTACGTGGCCTCGGCAATGTCTTCGGGCAGGACGTCGCGTTTCAGCATCGAGCGGTTGCGGTAATGCGCTTCCAGTTCGGCGCCCGGATCGATGCCGTGGGTGCCGGCGCGTTCCTTGCGCCAGTCGCCGTCCCAGATGCGGCTGCCGCGGATCACTGCATCGGGGTTGACCACATTGACGCGGATGCCGTGCGGTGCGCCTTCGAGCGCGAGACAGCGTGCCAGGTGGTTGGCGGCCGCCTTGGCGCTGGCATAGGCCGAAGCGCCCGCGGCGGCAGCGACGCCGTTCTTCGACCCGATGAACACCACGCTGGTGCCGCCCTGGTCCTGCATCCGCTTCAACAGCGGCCAGGCGCCGCGCGCGGTCAGGAAATAGCCTTCGGCGAGAACATCGTAATTCTTGCGCCACAGCGCGACCGTGGTTTCCTCGATCGGCGCGGATGAAGCGATCCCGGCATTGGCGACGAGCACATCGAGCCCGCCGAATTCGCGCGCGGCAATCGCGAATGCATCGGCAACCTGGTCTTCGCTGGTCACGTCACACACGGCAGCGCGCACCACATCCTTGCCGTATTGCCCGGCAAATCCGGCGCGCACCTGTTCGAGCACTGTGCCATCGCGGTCCGCCAGCACGACGCACGCGCCTTCCTTCAGGAACCGCGCCGCCGTCGCCGCACCGATCCCGCCGGCGCCGCCGGTGACGAGCACGATCCGCCCGACTTGAGGCTTTGGCGCGGGCATGCGCTGCAGCTTGGCCTCTTCGAGCAGCCAGTATTCGATGTCGAACGCTTCCTGTTCGTCGAGCGCGATGTAGTCGCCGATCGCTTCGGCGCCGCGCATCACGTTGATCGCGTTGCCATAGAATTCGCCGGCGAGCCGCGCGGTGGTCTTGTCGGTGGCAAAGGTCATGCGGCCCAGGCCGGGGACGAGCACGACGACCGGATTGGCATCGCGCATCGCCGGGCTGTTCGCGCGTTTGCAGCGATCGTAATACGCGGCATACATCGCGCGATAGGCGGTGATTTTCTCGGCGAGATAGGCGTCATCGGTCAGCCGCGCGGGATCGAGCGTCAGCGGCGCGATCTTCGTGCGCAGGAAATGGTCGGGGCACGAGGTGCCGAGGTCCGCCAGGCGTTCGAATTCAGCGCTGCCAGTGAATTCCAGCGCTTCGGCATCGTCGGACCAGTGGCCCAGTTTGCGGCGGGCGCCGGTCATCAGCCCGCGCAGGCGGGGCATCAGGTCGGCGACCAGCGCGGCGCGATCGGCGTTCGGCGCGACAATCTCGCCGCCGAATGCGGGCTTTTCGGCCATTTTCGTATTGAGGAACCGCGCTGCGTCCGCGATCAGTTCGACCGTGTGGTCATAACAGGCCTGCGCGGTGTCGGCCCAGCAGATGATCCCGTGGCCCGCGAGCATCACGCCCTCGATCCCGGGATGCGCCGCGACATAATCGCGCAGCATCACGCCGAGCGTATAGCCGGGGCGTTTCCATGGCAGCCAGCCGATGCGACCGCCCCAGATTTCCTGCGTCGCCGCTTCGCCGCCCGACGATGCGGCCAGCGCGATGATCGCATCGGGGTGGACATGATCGACATGTGCAAACGGCAGCAGCGAATGCAGCGGCGTGTCGATGCTGGCGGCGCGGCCGTTCAGCGCGAACGTGCAGTGCGGCAGGTATCCGACCATCTTGTCGTCGTCGTCGGGCCCGGCATAATGCGTTTCGAGCGCGAGCAGTTTCGCCTGGTACAGCGTCGAAAACCCGTCGAGTTTCATCGAGCCGATGTCACCACCCGAACCCTTGACCCACAGCACCTCGACCGACTCGCCGGTCAGCGGATCGGTGCCTGCCAATTTGGCCGAGGTATTGCCGCCGCCGAAATTGGTGACGGTCAGGTCGGAACCGAGCAGGTTGGACCGGTACAGCAGCAGCGCTTCGGGGCTGAGCGTCGCGGCATGGGCGGCATCCCAGCGGGTAACCGGCACGGCAAACGGGATGGCCGCAACAGTGCGGGCGGGGTGTTCGAGGGTCGTCATGGGTCTCTCCGGCAGGGCCTGTGATTTGCCCCGGTTTAACAAAAGCACTTTGCAATGGCAATCGAAGTCGATACTAATCAGTCATAAACAATCAAATTCGCTAATGCAGCATGATCGTGCTGCGAACGCGAAAAGAGTTCCGGAGAGCCTGTTCTGACCGCGTTATGCCAGCCTCGCGTTGATGCGTGCCTTGCCCCCCTCCCCTTCAGGGGAGGGGCTGGGGGTGGGGCCTGTCCCCACTCGCCAACGACCCAGTCGATAGGCCCCACCCCAACCCCTCCCCTGAAGGGGAGGGGCTTTGAGTAAGGAACTACCCGCCACTTCCGATGGTGAAATCGTCGTTGTCGACCTGGGCAAGACTTTGGCCAAAGTGTCACTGTGGTCGGCCGATGGCCGCTGTCTCGATCGCCATTCGCGGCCCAATCTGCGCGTCGAAGCGGGCGGCATTGCGCGACTCGATGCCGCGGGGATTGCCGCCTGGCTGGAGGCGACGCTGGCGCTGTGGCACGGCCGGCCGATCGCGGCGATCGTGCCAGTTGGCCATGGTGCAGCGGCGGCTGCGCTGGTCGACGGCGAACTGGCGTTTGCACCGTTCGATTACGAAGCGGCTTTGCCCGCCGAGATGCTGACAGAATACCGCGGCTTGCGGTCGCCATTTGCGCAGACCGGATCGCCCGCTTTGCCGCAGGGCCTCAATCTTGGCGCGCATCTGTTCTGGATGGACCGGGTTCACGCCGACGCGATGGCGGCCGCAACACTGGTGCCGTGGGCGCAATATTGGGCGTGGTGGCTGTCGGGCGTCGCGGTCAGCGAAGTGACCAGCCTGGGGTGCCACACCGATCTGTGGGACCCGGCACATGGCGGATTTTCGGATCTGGCGATTGCGCAAGGCTGGGCAGCGCGGTTTGCCCCGGTGGTGCCCGCAGGCCAGGCGATCGGCACGCTGCGCCCCGATCTGGCCGAGCGCACCGGGCTGTCGGCCACGATCCGTGTGCTGGCGGGGATCCACGATTCCAACGCCGCGCTCCATGCGGCGCGCGGCTTTGCCGAAATCGGTGCAACCGGCGCAACCGTGCTGTCGACGGGCACCTGGTTCATCGCGATGCGACCGACGAGCGGTGCGGAGCTGCCGAATTTGCCCGAAGCGCGCGATTGCCTCGTCAATGTCGATTGCCTGGGCCAGCCGGTGCCATCGGCGCGGTTCATGGGCGGACGCGAGATCGAAAGCCTGATCGAAATCGATACCCGCCGCGTCGATATCCGGCCCGATCAGCCGCATCTGATCGACGCCGTGCCGCGCGTGCTGTCAGCGGGCGCGATGCATCTGCCTACGCTGGCGCCGGGTTGCGGGCCGTTCCCCGATCGGGCCGGGCATTGGGTCAATGCGCCCGAGGACTGGTACGAGCGCCGCGCAGCCGCCTGCCTCTATGCTGCGCTGGTCGCGGATGTCGCGCTGGAGCTGGTCGGCGCGGGCGACACCGTGCTGGTCGAGGGGCGTTTTGCCCATGCGCATGTGTTTGTCCGCGCGATCGCCAGCCTGCGGCCGGACCTGGCGGTCTATGTCGCGCATGCCGATACCGATGTGTCGTTCGGCGCCTTGCGGCTGGTCGATCCCGCGCTCGCGCCGCCCGGCGGTTTGAGCCGGGTCTTGCCGCTTGACCACGATCTCGAACCCTACAAGATGGCCTGGACTGCCGCAGTGGCAGCGCAGGAGGAAGCCGCATGATTATCGCCTCGATCCCCGATTTTCGCGAGGCGGCTAAACGGCGCCTGCCGCATTTCCTGTTCGAATACATCGATGGTGGCAGCTATGCCGAGGTCACTCTGGGTCGCAATATCGCCGATCTGGAAGCGATCGCGTTGCGCCAGCGGGTGTTGCGCGACATTTCGCAGATCGACACGTCGACCGAACTGTTCGGTGTGAAGCAGGCGCTGCCCGTGATCCTGGCGCCGATCGGCCTTGGTGGGCTGACCGCGCGGCGCGGCGAGACGCAGGCGGTGCGCGCGGCCAATGCCGCCGGCGTGCCGTTTACACTGTCGACCGTCTCGGTCTGCCCGATCGCCGAAGTCGCGGCGGCGTCGGAAAAGCCGTTCTGGTTTCAGCTCTACATGATCCGAGACCGCGCGTTCATGCGCGATCTGCTGGCGCAGGCGCGCGCGGCGAAATGCAGCGCGCTGGTGTTTACTGTCGATCTGCCGCTACCGGGCAGCCGCTATCGCGATGTTCGCTCCGGCCTGTCCGGCGCGCCGGGGTTTGGCGGCGATATGCGGCGACTGGGCCAGGCGCTGATGCGGCCCGACTGGGCGTGGGATGTCGGGCTGCATGGCCGGCCGCACCATCTCGGCAATGTCGCGCCGGTGCTGAAGGGCAAGACCGGGCTGAGCGATTTCCTGGCGTGGATGGCGCGCAATTTCGATCCCTCGATCAACTGGGCCGATCTCGCGTGGATCCGGTCGGAATGGGACGGGCCGCTGATCGTGAAAGGCATTCTCGACCCCGATGACGCGCGCCAGGCGGCGGATCATGGCGCCGACGGGATCGTCGTATCGAACCATGGCGGGCGGCAACTCGATGGCGTGTTGTCATCGGCGCGCGCTCTGCCGCCGATCGCCGATATGGTGGGCGACCGGTTGACCGTGCTGGCTGATGGCGGTGTGCGGTCGGGGCTCGATGTCGCGCGGATGCTGGCACTCGGCGCGCGCGGGGTGATGCTCGGGCGCGCATGGGCTTATGCGCTGGGCGCCGATGGTGAGGCAGGCGTTGCGAAAATGCTCAAGCTGATTGCGGCCGAATTGCGGGTCGCAATGGCGTTGGGCGGGGTCACCCGGATTAATGAGATCGACCGTTCGGCGCTGGCGATACCGCCAGGCTGAGCGGCGCGGGGGAGAGAATAAAAAATGGTACCCAATCCGGCACTTGGTGTGCTGTTTCACTGGATCGGCGGCGGATCGTCGGCCAGTTTCTATGTGCCGTACAAACGCATCCGGCTGTGGTCGTGGGAAGTGTTCTGGCTCGCGGGCGGGCTGTTCAGCTGGCTGATCGCGCCGTGGCTGATGGCCGGGCTGCGCACGCCCGATCTGCTGGGCGTGCTGGCCGCGACGCCGCGTGCGACTTTGGTGTGGTGCTGGTTCTGGGGCGCGATGTGGGGCTTTGGCGGGCTGACGTTCGGCTTGACCATGCGCTATCTCGGGCTGTCGCTGGGCATGGCGGTCGCGCTGGGGCTGACCACGGTGATCGGTACGCTGGGGCCGCCGATCTTTCATGGGACTTTGGGTGATATTGCTTCGAAAACCAGCGGGCAACTGACGCTCGCGGGGATTGTCGTCACGCTGATTGGAATCGTCGTCGTTGCCCGCGCAGGGCAAGCCAAGGCGCGCGAAGTCGCGGGAACTCCGGGTGAAGACGGCGAATTCAATGTCGTGCGCGGGCTGCTGATTGCGGTTTTTTCGGGCGTGATGTCGGGGTGTTTCGCCTGGGGGCTCGATGCGGGGCAGCCGATCCGCGATCTTGCGTTGAAGGCCGGGACCGATCCACTGGCGCAAGGATTGCCGGTGCTGTGCGTCGTGCTGGCGGGCGGGCTGACGACGAATGCGATCTGGTGCGCGCTGCTGATCGCGCGCAATCGCAGCCTGCCGCAGTTTTTCGGCGGCACCAACGATCCCGCCGTGCCGCGCGCACCGCTGCTGCGCAACTGGCTGCTCGCCGCGCTGGGCGGAACGCTGTGGTATGGGCAGTTTTTCTTCTACACGATGGGCGAAAGCCAGATGGGCCGCTTCGGCTTTTCGAGCTGGACCTTGCATATGGCCAGCATCATCTTGTTTTCGACCTTGTGGGGCTTTGCGCTGGGCGAATGGTCGCGCGCCAGTGGGCGCACGCGGGTGCAGGTGTGGACCGGGATCGGCCTGCTGATGGCGGCGACCGTTGTGATTGGGGGCGGCAATATGCTGGCCCAAGGCTGACGACGGCGATGATTGCTTTTGCGCGTTTATGACGCCATACCGAGACCATGCACGCAACCGAACGTGAACGACTGATCCTGGCGACACTCGCGCCCAGCGGGTTCGTGACTTATCGCGATCTGGAATCGCGGCTGGGCGCTTCGCCCGCGACGATCCGCCGCGACCTGGCCAAGCTGGAAAGCGATGGGCGGATCGTGCGCGTGCATGGAGGCGCACGGCTGGTCGAGGACGCGGCGGAGCAACGCCCGGCCGGGCAGAAGCTGGCCGGCACCCCGTTCGACCTGGCGATCACGCGCAACCTGATGGCCAAGCAGGCGATCGGCCGCGCCGCCGCCGCGCTGTGCGAACCGGGCGCCGCGGTGATGATCGACGGCGGCACCACGACATTCCAGATGTGCCCGTATCTCGCCGGGCTGGACCTGCAGGTGCTGACCAATTCACTGCATATCGTCGACGCCCTGCTGCCGCAGCCGGGCACGCGCATCCTCGTCCCATCGGGCACGGTATTTCGCGAGCAGAACATCATTCTGGCGCCGGCGGGCGAGGATTCGATGCCACGCTTTCACGCGCCGCGCTTGTTTATGGGTGCCGCGGCGGTGGGCGCGCGGGGGGTGATGCAGCAGGATGTCATCCTGGTCGCGGCCGAGCGCCGGTTGCTGGCGCGCGCGGACGAAGTGATCCTGCTGGTCGATTCGTCGAAATTCGTGTCGTCTTCGGGCGCGATCGTGTGCGGGCTTGATGAGGTGGACGTGTTGATTACCGATGCGGGGATTGCCGATGCTGACGCCGCAATGGTGCGCGAGGCCGGCGTGCGTCTGGTGATCGCAGACTAAAAATCCTCCCCGATTCGGGGAGGGGGACCGCGCGAAGCAGCGGTGGAGGGGCCTCGCCCCACGCCAAAGGTTGCGTCCGGAGGCACCGCCCCACCACCACCCAGCGGGCGGTCCCCCTCCCCATTCTGGGGAGGATTATAGGCCCATCAGCGCCTTGACCGCCGCGACCGCGTCGGTGTTCAGCGACACCGCCTCAGCCTCGCTCGACCCTTCGGTATAACACCGCAGTTCGGGCGCATTGCCCGACCCGCGCAGATGGATCACGCCACCGCCCGCAAATTGCGCGCGCACGCCATCAGTCTGATCAATCGACAGCGCATCGCCCGCAAACGCGCCAAACAACTGCGTCTGAAACGCAGTGCCACCTTCGGCCAACTGGCCAAACAGCCGCTTGCTCGCCCCGGGCGGGAACGGAATAATCCGGTCCGAATAGGTGAATCGCTGCGGCAGATCGGCCAATTGCGCCGATACGCTGGGCGCCCTAGACGCCAGAACTTCGAGCATCGGCAGCACCGCATCGCGCGTGGGCAGCGCAACGGTCATGCCCGCTTTGCCCGGGATCGCGCTGCCCAACAGGAACCCGCCATTGGCCTCGTAACCCACCACACAGGCCGACCCGGCGGCGAGTTCGGCGCCCATCGCGCTGATCACGTACGGTGACCCAATCCGCGTGCGCACGACTTTGCCGAACCGCCCCGACAATTCGGCGCCGGTGTTGCTGCTGACCGGGGTCGCAACGCTCGTCGCGCCGACCGCGCTGGCGCACAGGATGCCCAGGACATCGCCGCGCAGCCAGTTGCCCGCTTCGTCCGCGATCAGCGGGCGGTCGCTGTCGCCGTCGGTCGATACGATCGCATCGAACCCGTGTTCGGCCGCCCATTCGCGCGCCAGCACGACGTCTTCGGGCCGGATCGCTTCGGTATCGACCGGCACAAACACTTCGGACCGGCCGAGCAGGGTCACTTCGGCGCCCAGGCCGATCAGGATCCGCGCCAGCACATCGCGGCCGACTGCCGAATGCTGATAAACGCCGACCCGCTTGCCCGACAGCGCGCCCGCGCCGAAATGGTCGATATAGCGCTGCACATAGGGGTTTTCCGCGTCGGTTACCTCGGGCAGCGCTTCGGGCAGGACCAGCATGCCCTCGGCGTCGAATTTGCCGCCATCCAGATCGACCACCTGGCGGCTCATGCCCGCTTCGTCTTCCTTCAGCACTTCGCCGGCGCTGCGATAGAATTTGATACCATTGCGATCCGCCGGAATGTGGCTGCCCGTCACCATCAGCGAGCACATCCCGCGCGAAAATGCGTAAAGCGCCATCGCCGGGGTCGGGACATAGCCACAAAACACCGGCACCCCGCCCATGTCATGCACCGCGCGGGCGCAGGCCGCCAGAATACGCGGCGAGCTCGGGCGCAGATCGCCCGCCAGCGCGACTTTGCCGCCGGGCGCGAACTCGCCCTGTTCGGCCATGAAGCCCAGGAATCCGGCGGTGTAGCCATAACAGACGCGGTCGGTCATCGCCGAAACCAGCCCGCGCGCGCCGCTCGTGCCAAAGGCCACGCCGCATTCGAGCATCAGGTCTTTCACGGTTACAGTCATCGGGCGCCTCTTGGTCAGATCAGCGCCGGATATGACCACGCCGCCCCCCGAATGCCAGCCCCGATTACCGCATGTGCGAAAATTACAGCGGTTTTGGTGCAATGCGGCGCGGGGGCCTGCGCGTCGCAAGTCCGCCACTCCTGGCGGCGCCGTTGCGTTACGCCCGCCATGCCGGGTCGGAAGCGGAGTTGCTTGCGGTATTTTGCCGCCGCCCGGCGCGCCATGGTCTGCCCTGACGATCCCCGTCGGCAAAAAGGCACGGTATGAGCTTTCGCAAATCTGGGCCGAGAGTGGCGATTATCCATTACTGGCTGGTCGGGATGCGCGGCGGCGAACGCGTGCTGGAACGGCTGTTGCACCTGTATCCCGGCGCCGACATCTTTACGCATGTCGTGCGGCCCGATGCGATGTCCGACACGATCCGCGCGCACAAGATCCATACATCGTTCATTGCGAAACTGCCCGGCGCACAGCGGTTTTACCAGCACTACCTGCCGCTGATGCCGATGGCGCTGGAGGCGCTGGACTTGCGCGGATACGACCTGGTGATCAGCAGCGAGGCGGGCCCGGCCAAAGGCGTGATCACCCCGCCCGATGCGTTCCACCTGTGTTATTGCCATTCGCCGATGCGCTATCTGTGGGACCATTTCCACGATTACCACGCACGCGCCGGCTGGCTGACCAAGCGGGTCATGCCGCCGATGTTTCATCGCATGCGTCAATGGGATGCGATTTCGGCGCAGCGGCCCGACCGCGTGGTGGCCAACAGCGCGTTCATCGCGCGGCGTATCCGCAAATCCTGGGGCCGCGATGCGAACGTCGTCCACCCGCCGATCGACGTGAACCGCTTTCATGTGTCTGAGAATGTCGGCGCGCAGTATCTGTGGGTCGGGCAAATGACGCCGTACAAACGCGCCGACCTGGTCGCCGATGCGTTCGCGCGGCTCGGGCTGCCGCTGTTGATGGTCGGCACTGGCGAAATGGCGGCCGATGTCGCGCGCCGCGCCACGCCCAATATCACGATCGTGCCCCGGCTGGATTTTGCGCAATTGACTGCGGCTTATGCGCAGTGTCGCGCGCTGGTGTTTCCGGCGGAGGAGGATTTCGGGATGATCCCGGTCGAGGCGAATGCTTCGGGGCGGCCGGTTATCGCTTATGGTGGCGGGGGTGCGCGCGAGACGATTATCGATGGCGAGACCGGGTTGTTTTTCCGCGAGCAATCGGTCGATGCGCTGATCGATGCGGTTGAACGGTGCGAGGCTTGGCTTGGGGATTTCTCGCCGGGTGCTGCGTTGGCGAGTGCGCGCCGGTTTGCGCCTGAGGTGTTTGATGCCGGGATCCGCGCTGCGGTTGCGCATGGGCTGGGGACCGACGAGGAATGGCATGAGCCCGGCAGTTCGATCCGGCGGATCGGGTGAACTCCTGAATTCCTAAACTCCTGAACTCAAAATCTCGCTCATCCTGAGCCCCGTCGAAGGATGCGCGCTACCCGTGGGCTTGGTGCTTGGCGCCGGAGAATTGGGCGGGCGTTGGCGCGCATCCTTCGACGGGCTCAGGATGAGCGGAACTTTTTGTGTAAGGGCCTGGTTAGTGGCGTGGTGTCGCCACCCGCACCAAACGCTAAGACTTATGCCCCCCACGCTGCCCGATAAACTGCACAACGACCCCCGGCTGCACCCCGGCGCCCAGCGCAACCGCATCCCAATTCGTCAACCGGACGCAACCATGGCTCGCAGTCTTGCCGATATTATCAGGATCGGGCGTGCCATGAATGCCATAGCTCGGCGCGTTCAGGTCGATCCACACCATGCCGACCGGGTTGTTGGGTCCGGGCTTCACCACCAGCTTGCCGGCCGAACGCGGGCCCCATTTCAGCTTCGAAGGGTCATATGTGTAATCGGGATTGCGCGCGACACCGACGACTTTGTGCGTGCCGCTGGGCGATGGCCGCTCGGTCGATCCCACGGTGGCGGGGTAAAACGCGATCAGCTTGTCCGAATGGTCAAAGGCGCGCACCGATGCGTCGGACTTGGTCACCTCGACCCGCGCGACATCGCCTTTGGCAAAGCCGGGCGGCGCATCATCGACGACCGCAATCGCCTGGTTCGCAACGCCAAAATTGACGCCAGGGTTCAGCGCGATCATCAGCGCCTGGCTCATGTGAAACCGCTCGGCCAGCGCCTCCAACGGCGTGTTGTACTGCGGCCCGTTGGGCAACGCGGCCAACTTGACGAAATCCTCGCCCACATCGGGCGAAAACGGACCCGCCACATCCGCGGCCGTAATAGCATAAGTCTGCGCAATCGCGTTCTTCGCCAGCGGTTCGGCCTGCAGCGCGGACCAGGTCGCAGTATCGACTTCGCCCGTCACCGGCAGCGCGCGCGCCGTCTGATACGCGGACACCGCATGTTTGAAATTGCTGCCGAAATGCCCATCGACAACCCCAGGCGAAAACCGCGCCCGCGCCAGCAACACTTCGGCGCGAATGACAAACGGGTCGGGGGGGGTATTTTTGTCGACGGCAGCGGCAGGCGTCGAAGTAGCGGGGGCGGGCGCAGCCTGGTTGATCCGGGCGACCTCGGCCCCAAGCGCCGCAGACACCGGCGGCGGCGTTGGTGCGGTCTGGGCGGTAGTAGTGGTGGAGGTAGCTGTCGGCGCCGAAGTCGTGATGACATTGCACCCGGCGGCACACAACGCGAATGGCGCGAGAAGAAACGAACGTTGCATGATCTTACCACCCTGTGCCCAATCAACCGGCGCGCAGGGCGATTGTTCCAGTCACGGGCAGGTGGCAATCGCGGATCAACGAAGCGCTGCGTCGGGTCGCAGACCTGTGATGCGAGCTGTTCGTTTTGTTGAGGGCCTCCGGCGGCCTAGGGCCATTGCCCTAGGGACCCGTTACCGTCTTGAACTGCGCGTTGTTCAGGCCATTGCGTCCCGCCGCGCAGCGGCAGTTGTCTACCGACGCAGCGGCGGGATACTCCGCTGAACCAACACACCAACGCGGACGGTAACGGGATGCAAGGGCCTTTGGCCCTTGCCCGCCGGAGGCCCTAAAAAGCCCGCCGGAGGCATCACAATCCGTCGCCGGGGCGCCCCGTCATCTGCTGCCGGACCAGCGGGATCGGCGGGCCGCCATAGCTCAGGAACGTGTCGTGGAATGATTTCCACGCCGCACGGTCGCCGCGCGTCGCGACCCAATCGGCGCGCAACTTCATGATCATCAGCTTGCCCAGCGTGTAGTTCAGATACGCCGGGTCGTAGGTGCCGCGCGCAGCCTGTTGCTCGGCGTTGCCGGCGTCCTGATAGCCGTGGTCGAGGAACATCTGCCGCGACTGTTCCTGCGTCATGGTGCCGGAATGCAGGCCGATCGCCGAAAGGAAGCGCACATCGCGCAGCAGCGCATTGGTCAATTGTCCGATGTGGACTTCGGGATCGCCTGCGTTCAGCCCGGCATCCCACATCATCTGTTCTGCATAATGCGCCCATCCTTCGGCGAAGGCATAGCCGACGTATAGGCGGCCGATTTCCGAAGGCGCGCGGTTCGAGTGCAGGAACTGGACGAAATGGCCCGGCATCACTTCGTGCACTGTTGTGAACAGCAGGTCGCCCTTATTCGGAATGTACGCAAGCTGCTGGGCTTTCGACCAGGTCGGGTCGGCCGGGGCTATGTAATAGATCGATGGCACGCCTTTATCGAACGGCCCGGGGGGATCGATATAGGCGGAATTCTGCGCGTTGTACGGCGGTGCCTGTTCGACCAGCGCCTGTTCTGTGCCGGGGATCGAGACGATGTCGTGTGACGTCACAAATGCGCGGAGCATCGGGACTTGCAATCGGGCTGCGGCGACGGGCCCTTCTGCGGGTTTGTCGAGAGCGGCCTTGTCGATGCAGGCGCGGATGGAGCTGCCGGGGAGGTATTGCGAACAGGCTTGCGCCAGTGCGGCCTCGTTGCGGGCGAGATCGGCGCGGCCGATCGCGGTCAGCCGATCGAGCGGCGTATCGACCATTTCGGTGTCGTGAAGCATCCGCGAAAAGCGCGCGGCGCCCAACGCAAAGTCCTGTGTCGCCGATGCCTGGTTGGCTTTCAGCCAGGCCGACAGGTCGCGCATCGCGCTGGCGGCGGGGGCTGCTGCTTCGTCATACTGGCGCTGCAGGTCGGCGTCTTTTACGGCTTCGAAGGCTTTCTTGCCGTCTGTGCCGTAATAGTCGCTCAGGCCGCCGAATGCGGAAATCCCGTACTTGATGAAGCTGGCTGGCATCGGCGTGCGCAGGTTGGCGCGGACTTGCGCAACGGCCAGGGGCACGTGGTGCAGATAGGCGATCATCGCCTTCATCCGCGTCGTCGGGTCCGCATAGGGCCGCGAGGTATACAACGCCGGATCGAGACCCGCGGTCAGGTAGAACGCCGGATTGGAATGCGGCTGATCGGCGTCGGCCAGCCAGAACAGGCGGCCTTTTGCGACGGCAATCAGATAGTCGCGCTCGAACCGCTGATCGGGGGTTAGCTGGGCGTCACCATAGCCTTGCGCGGTCGCGATCGAGGACCGGAGGAATTCGGTGCGGTGCTTCAGGCCTGCGGGGCTCCAGTCGGGCAATTGCCCATCGAAATCGTGCCGCCCTTGCGAAACCGCAAAGTTGGGATCCTCGCGGAAATCCTCTTCGACATAGGCGTGGCTGAATGCCTGCCACGAGGGCGCGACCGGAGCGGCGCCCGTCAGAAAACAAGCCATAACCCCGAGTGCGATGCGGGCGGGCCAGGTGGCGCGCGGTGGCATCGGACGGATCAGCGCGGTGTTTGCCAAGTCTTGTTCCTGATATCGCTTGTCGGAACGCGGACGTGCCGCCAATCAAAGTTGATTGCAAGCGATACTAATCACCGCGCTTTGAACGAGGCCATGCTGCCCAGCACGCCATCGCGGCGGACGAGGCCATGGAACAGCGCCGCGCCCAGATGCGCGAGGATCAGCGCGAAAAACAGATAGCCGATTACGCCGTGCGCCCAGCGCAGCCAGCCGAAGATCAGCGCGCTGTGCGGCAGGATCGGGGGCAGGACAAACCCGGGCCACATCTGCACCGGGCTGCCGGCGGCGGACAACATGGCCCAGCCGAGCAGCGGCATCGCGATCATCGCGGCATAGAGCAGGTAGTGCGAGCCCTTGGCGGCCAGGACCTGGATCATCGGCAGATCGGCAGGCAGCGGCGGGGCGCGGTGCGTCAGGCGGACGATCAGGCGGACCAGCGCGAGCACGACGATCGCGATGCCCAGCGGGCGGTGCCAGGACAACAGCAGCGGATACGTCGGGCTGGCGGTCGAAATCATGCCGACGCCGATGAACAGCATGGCCACGATCAGCACAGCCATCAGCCAATGGAGCACGCGCGCAGGGAATGCGAAGCGGATTGGATCAATCGCGCTCATTGGGCGGCTCCTTCATGGATCGAAAGCGGATCGGCGCGCGGGCCTTCCTTGGCGCGGCGGCGGAAACTGGCCGAATAGACGGCCGAGCGTCCCGCCAGCAGCGGATCGTCCGATGCGGCAACACCGGGCGGCAGGATCAGCGGATCGAATACCAGGTCGCGGCACTTCCCTTGCGTTTCGGGCAAGGCGCTATCCAGCGTCAAAGTGCCGACATCGATCTTGCGATGGCTGGCGTCCCACGCGATCGTGCCGTTGTCGGTGCGGTCGCCTGGGTTGGCCGGCACGATCATCAGGTGCCAGCGAACCGGGCCCTTGCGCGTCCGCGCGAGATATTCGTCGAACAGCGCGTCGTTCGGCATCTGGTCGAGCTTGCTCTTGTCCAGCGCGGCAAACGTGTCTTCGGGCTCGAACTGCCAGCGTACCGCCTGGGTCGCGCCCGCCGCACTGGTAAAGCGGAACGCGTCGATGCTGTAATAGGTGCCGTTGGAAAAGCTCGATGGCAGCGGATTGGCCTTCATCATCGCCATGAACCGCGCGGTTTCGGGGTGCGCGGCCAGGAACGCGGCCATGCGCGCCGGATCGGGCTTGCCTGTGCCGGGCACGGGCGTGCTGGCGACCATCAGCGCCTGAAAATCAGTGGGGTTCGACACGATGAACGTCGATGTGTGATCGAGCGCCATGCGCCATTCCACGCCGCCGGGCAGCGTGAAGCGCAGGCCCAGCGCGTGAAACACATTGCGGCCATCGGGCGCGCCGGGGTTGGGCCCGGCCAGCGAAAACCGGCCGGTGACCGGATACGTGCCCGTCGCGAACAGAGGCGCGCTCGACAGTGTGCTGCCCGCGCCATTGCTGGCAAAGCTGCCCGATACGCACAGCCCCTTCGCATGCGCGCGGCGGGTGCCGGGAAAGATCTTGCCGGTGTTCGCTTCGATCGCATTGGCCACGCTGCCCCCGCTGACCCGCGCGGGGGTCAGCCATCCGCCGGCCCAGGCAAACAGCCCCGCGACCGCCGCCAGCACCGCGCCGATCAGCGCGAGGCGCGGCAGAACGAAAGACAAGGGTTTGGGCGGCATCTGGGGGGACTTTCGAGAACGAACGGCAAATGGATTACGCGATCGCCTCGCGCCTTATCACGCGCTGGCTTTTACCACGCGTTGAATCGCAAGCGACAGTTCTTCCAGCGAATACGGTTTCTGCAACAGCTCAAAACCATGCGTCCCCTCCTGCACCAGCACGCTGCTGTATCCGCTGGTCAGCAGCACGGGCAGGTGGGGATAGTGCTGGCGAATCTGCTGGCCCAACTCGATGCCCGACATGCCCGGCATCACTACGTCAGAGAAAACCGCGTCGAATGCGGTCGCGTCGGCCGCGAGCAGCGTCAGCGCTTCCTCGGCATCCTGCGCAAACACCGTGACGTGGCCGAGTTCTGCCAGTGCATTCGTCGCAAATGAGCCGACATCGGCATTGTCCTCGACCACCAGCACGCGCGCGCGTTTGCGACCTGGCGCCGGCGCCTCGCCCGATGGGTCATGGATCAGCGCGGCAAAATGCGCGGTCGGCAGATACAGCGTGAACGTCGTGCCCTGGCCCGCAACGCTTTCGACCTGGATTTCGCCGCCCGATTGCTTGGCGAAACCGAACACCTGGCTCAGGCCCAGGCCGGTGCCGTGGCCGACGTCCTTGGTGGTGAAGAATGGCTCGAAAATCTGGTCGATCTGGTCCGCGGCGATGCCGCTGCCGGTATCGGTGATGAACACCGCGACGTAATCGCCGAGCACATGCGGATGGTTGCGGATCGCGGGGACATGGTCGACCGGTTCGACGCGGATCGTCAATTGGCCCTGGCGATCCATCGCGTCGCGCGCGTTCACCGCCATATTGACGATCGCGGTGTCGAACTGGCTCGGGTCGGCATTGATCAGGCAGGGCATGTCGGCGACTTCGACGACGACTTCGATCATCGATCCGGTCAACGTGCCCAGCATCGCCTGCAGGCTGCCGACATTGGCGCTGGCGTCGAACACGACCGGCTGCAACGACGAACGCCGCGCAAATGCGAGCAACTGGCTGGTCAGTTTCGTGGCGCGCTCGGCCGTGTCGGAAATCGCATCGAGATAACGCAGGCGTTTTTCATCGGACAGATCGGCGCGCCGCAGCAAGTCGGTCGATCCCCTGATCACAGTCAACAGGTTGTTGAAATCATGCGCAACACCGCCGGTCAACTGTCCGATCGCCTCGACCTTTTGCGACTGGCGCAACTGGTCCTCGGCCTTGCGCAAAGCATCTTCGGCCGTTTTGGCGTCGGTGATGTGGCGCCCGGTCGCATAGATTTCATTGTCGTTCGGCGCCGCGACCCACGATATCCACCGGGTGGTGCCGTCCTTGTGCCGGTACCTGTTTTCGATCGCAGGCAGCGGCCCGACGCCGGCTTCCGTCAAGGCCAGCGTGGTCGGCGCGAGGTCTTCCTCAGCGACGAAATCGAGGACCTGATGGCCGATCAACTCGTCGGCGGTATAGCCCAGAATGGCTGTCCAGGCGGGATTGACGCGCCCGATCGTGCCATCGAATGTCATCGCGACCAGCAGATCGGGCGAGGTATCCCACAGCCGGTCCAATTGCTCGGTGCGCGCGGTCACGCTGACCGCGAGCGAGCGGTTGAGCGCCTGCAGTTCGCGCTCGATCGCCTTGCGGTCGGACTGGTCGAGCATGGCGCCGATCATCCGGATCGCCCGGCCATCATCGCCGCGGATCACATAGCCGCGATCGCGCACGTCGGCATATGTGCCATCGCCGCGACGGAACCGGTAATCCTCGATCCAGTCGCTATCCTGGCCGCTGATCGCCGCATTGATACTGCGCTCGATCCGCGCCCGGTCATCGGGATGGATCTGGCTGAACCACCAGGACCCGGTCGGCTGGATCGACGCCAGCCGGTGGCCATAGCGTTCCTCCAGCGCGTCGTTCCAGTGGACATGATCCTGGAGGAGATCCCAGTCGCGGATCGCATCGTTGGTCGCGCGCACGGCCAGGCGAAAGCGTTCCTCGGTTTCGAGCAACTGGCGCCGCGCCGCGCGGTCGGCGGTCACATCTTGCACTGTGCCGATCAGCCGCACCGCGACGCCGTCGGTGAAAAACGCCAGTCCCTTGGACAGGATCGTCCGTTCGCGGCCGTCCTCGATCCCGGAAATGCGGAATTCGATGTCGAAAATACCCGATCCGGCCGGATTCAGCGCTTCGGTCAGGGCCGTCCTTGCGCGATTGCGATCGCCGGGATGCAGCGAGGACAGGAACGTGCCGTCATACGTAACCGGCGCGTCTGCCGAAATCCCGAACAGCGTGCGGCAGCGGTCGTCCCAATCGAGCTCGCCGGTCTGCGGCTGGTAATCGAAACTGCCGAGTTCTGCGGCGCGGGTGGCCAGTTCCAGCCGTTCGCGGCTGAGCGCGAGTCGCGCTTCGGCTTCGCGCTGGGTGGTCACATCGACGGCGGTGCCGACATAGACGATCGCCTTTTCGCCATCACGCTCGACGCAGCGGCCGCGCACCAGCAGCGACCGCGGCGTGTGATTGGCGTCGATCACGCGGTAGCTCTGCGAATAATCGGCGCAGACGTGGACCAGGCGGGAAATGTCCTGCTCGACCGCACCGATGTCGGCCGGCGATATCGCGCGCAATGCCTCTGTCACCGCAACGCCCCGGGCCGCGCAGTCGCGATCGACCGCGAAAAATTCGGCAAACCGGGCATCGCCGCTGACCGTGCCGGTCGACACATTCCATTTGAAAAACCCGATCAGCCCGGTTTCCAGCGCGGTGTCGAGCTGCAGCCGGCTGGCATCGAGCGCGGTGCGCGTCATGTGTTCGTCGGAGATATCGCGCAGTGCCTTGACGAAGCCCTTGGCCGGCGCAAGCAGCGGGGTCACCGCGCCGTGCGCATAGAACCGCGTGCCATCCTTGCGGATGTGCCAGCGTTCGTCGGATGCGCGGCCTTCGACTTTCGCCTTGAGCAATTCGGTCACGGCCCGCCCGATTGCGTTGTCTTCCGGGGTAAAGATCGTCGCGAGTGGCTGGCCGAGGATCTCGCTCTCGGTCCAGCCCAGAATGGTCTGCGCGCCGCGGCTCCAGCTCGTGATCGCGCCGTGCTCGTCGGTGCTGATGATCGCGCTGTCGATCGCCGAATCGACGATATGGCGATAGCTTTGCGCGGAATGTTCGGCGGCGGCGACCGCGGCGGTTTCCGCGCTTTCGGTAAAGCTCGCCGCGATCAGGCCGCCGAGCATCTGGCCGACCAGGATATGGCGCGATTTGAATACGTTGGGTATTGCGGAATACAGTTTCAGCGCGCCAAACACCTGGCCCTGCCGGCTCAGCGGAACAATGACGAGCGAGCGGATGCCCATGTTCAGCACGAGCGTGTTGTCCGCACGATGGTCATGGGCGGTGTCGCCGCTGACGATCGTCACTTCGTCCTTCAGCGCGAGGCCGGTAAACGAAGTTTCGGCAGCAAACCGCAGCCCGACGTGATCGACCGCGGTGCCCGCAGCCGCGCGGTAGACCATCTCGTCGCCATCGCGCATTTCGACGACGGCGCCTTGCGCGGGGCGGACCGAATCGAGCGCGGCGTCGACCAGCGCCTGCAGCACCGTATCGAAATCACCACCGGCGTGGAGGACACGCTGCTGCGCGCGGAGCATCGTCTGCAGGATTTCCGAATCGCGCGTGGCCTGGCGCTGGCGCTTTTCCTGCTGCGTGATCGCGCGGTCGCGTTCGTTGATCGCGCTGCGCAATTCGATATGCGCGATGACCTGCCGGCCGAGCGCGGCCAATGCCTTGGATTGGTCCGGAGTCAGGCCACCCGGGCGCGGCTGGACATCGATCGCGCACAGGCTGCCGAGCGGCAGGCCCTCGGACGTGACCAGCGGCGCGCCGGCATAGAACCGGATTTTTGGATCATCGACAACCAGCGACATATGCGCGGTGCGCGGATCGCTGGACAGGTCGACAATCTGGAAAATGCCGCTCTGGCGAATCGCCAGCGCGCAGACCGAAGTGTCGAGACCGGTTTCGTGCGCATCGGTGCCGACTTTGGCCTTGAACCACTGGCGCCCGGCATCGACCAGGCTGACCAGCGCGATCGGCACGTCGCAAATCGTCTTTACCAGCGCGACCGCATCGTCGAATTCAGGCTCTGGCGGCGTGTCGAGAATGTCGTATCGGCGGAGCGCGGCAATGCGCTCGCTTTCGGTCCAGCCGGGATCAAGCATGGGCGCGGACCGCAGCAGTCCGGTGTTCAAATGCGATCAGGATGGCAGGCATCTGCACGCGATAGCGCGTTCCCGGCGGGGTGTCACCGTTAACGAAGGGCAATCGGTCACTTGTTTGTCCCGGGCGCGCGGATGCGAACTTGCCCCCCTCCCCTGACGGGGAGGGGATTCGCACATCGTGGGCCGCTAAAATTTGTGATGAAAATTCAAAAGTTCGCTCATCCTGAGCTTGTCGAAGGACGCGCGCCACGGTCGATCCGGGTGATGTTGCTGTCGCGTTTGGCCAGCGTTGGCGCGCGTCCTTCGACAAGCTCAGGATGAGCGGAACTTGTTAAACAAATGAAACTTAAAATTATTTTGGCCGCCAGTGTGTGCCCCACCCGGCACCCTCAACATGTGCGCGCGATGATTTGCAGCGCCTCGAACCTCGAACCCACGATGTGTGAATAAATTAGCCCCTGAGGGGAGGGGTTTTAAAGGCACGATCATCGAAACCTGGTATTACAGCCACCAGATCGAAAGCCGCGAATCAGGACGGGATTGCCAGCAATTCCTCCACCAGTTGTTCGGCCGCAGCGCGCCACGTGAACCGCGCGGCCTGTTCGTGGCCGGCGGCGATCAGGCTCTGGCGCAAGGCGCAATCCTCGCCCAGGCGCACGATCGCCTTGACCCATGCGTCGGGCCGCGCGGGGTCGGCATAAAGCGCGGCGGCGCCGCACACTTCGGGCAGCGCGCCGGCGTCGGCGACGATCGCGGGGCAGCCCGATTTCATCGCTTCGAGCGGGGGCAGGCCAAATCCCTCGGTACTGGACGGGAATACCATGCAGCGCGCCGCACCATAGAGCGCGGCGAGCTGGCCATCGCTGACCTTGCCGACAAAGCGCACGTTGTCCGGCACGGTGTGTCCCGCGGCGCGAAAGGCGTCGGCGCCGTTCGCGCCAAACAGCACCAGCGTCACGTTGGCCAGCGCGGGATCGGCAAAGGCGCGCAGCAGCATTGCGATGTTCTTGTGCGCCTGGGTATTGGCCAGCGCGACGACGAACCGGCCCGGCTGCAGGCCCATTCGGTCCAGAATCGCCGGTTCGGGCTGCGCCTTGCCGATATGATCGATGCCGTTGTGAATCACGCGGATCGCGTCGGCCGGCGCCACGCCATAGTGGACGAGTTGCTGGCGCGAAAACTCCGATACGGTCAGGATCCGGCGATGGCGGCGGCCGATCACGCCCTGTTGCAACCGGTACCACGCGCGGAATGACCGCGAATAGCTGTCGGGCGTGATGTGCACTTGCGCATCGTGGATCATCGTCACCGAATTGGACGTGGCCATCACGCCGACATTGCACAGGCTGAGAATCATCTGCCCGCGCGCGACCAGCGGCAAAGTCACCTGTTCCCACACCCGCCCATCGAACGGCCCGACCACGCGATATGGCACGCCCAGCGCCTCTGCGCCCGCGCGCGCGCCGGGCGGGACGAGCAGTTCGAACGCCAGGCGCGGGTTCCCGTCCGGACCGGCCATGTCGTTGTTTTCCCACGCCAATGTCAGCAATTGCAGCGTCAATTCGCCGGCCACGCGGTGCACCCCGGTGGACCCACCGAGGAGAAACCTGCCGTTGATGATGACTTTGCGCGGTGGCACCGATGTCCTGTCATTATGCGAAGTGGCGCGCCCGATGCGGCGGCCTGGTGATGATCCTTGGCGGTTGGCGGGGCGCAGGCAACCGGGGGTTCGACCATTTTCGAGAGGACTGGGGCGGGTTTGATCCGCTTTGCGGCCGTGTGCTGCGCAATCGTTGGCGGGCGATGGCGCCGATTGCCGATGTTTTGCGTGCAATTTCACGCGGTTCGCCGGTTTGCAGTGCGTCGGTTGGCGATATTCGCGCGGCCGAAGGGTTCAATACCGCTGTTTCGGCGATTGCCCGATGGGGCTGGTCCGGGTCACTTGAGCCGGTGACGACCGACACTTTCCAAGCGCCTTCAGTGGCAAGCCCTGCGCCTGTGCCCCGCACTGCGTCTCCATCAGCCGCCAGACCAGGCCGTAAAACAGGCGCGCGCGCCGTCGGCGCCGCCGGGCTGGCGCTAGCCCGGGTCGCGGCGCAGGCGATGCAGTTCGGCCTGTTCCTCTATGCTGCGCGCGTGCTGACCACGGCCGATTTCGGCCTGTTCAGCCTGGCGTTCGCGATCATCGTCGGGTTGGCCGTGCTCGCCGAGGCGGGCTGGCGCGAATGGGTCATCTGTACGGGCCAACCGCGCCAGATCGACGAAGCGGGCACCGCCGCGCTGGCGACGGGCGTCCTGATTGCGGGATGCGGCGTGGGCGCGATTGCGCTCGCCCGCCATCTCGGGCTGGCGCTGCCGCTGCTGACGGTCGCCGGGCTGCTGCTGCCGTGGGCCGCGCTGCGCCCGCTGGTCTGCGTACAGATGGGTTTGTTGACTCGCGCCGAACGGCTGACCTCGATGGCGGTGGTGCAAACGCTGTGCGAGGCGGCGGGGTTTGTCACCGGCATCGTCCTGCTGCACCGGGGCGCGGGCCTGGCCGCGTTGGCCTGGGCGAAACTGGCGCTGCTAACGGTGGAGCTGGGCGGGTATACGCTGTGTGTGCGGCGGCTGGGGCTGGCCATGCCTGCGCTGGCGAACTTGCGCAAAATGGCGCGTTTTTCGTGGCACATCCTGGCGGCGCGCCTGCTGATCTATATCCAGGGCAACCTGACGACGCTGGTCATCGGCGCGGCGGTTTCGCCCGCGCTGGTCGGGATCTATCGCGCGGCCATGCGGCTTGGCGGCACCGCGCAAGAATTGATCCGCGAACCGGCGCGGGCGGTGGGCTGGTCCTGGCTGCGCTCGGCGATGGACCATGATGCGGCAGATGCTCACGGGACTCAAATCCCGCGCAAACGCGCGCTGGCCCAGCCAAACCTGCGTGCAACTGCGCACCAGTTTCTGGATATCGCGGTCACGATCGGCGCCGCGCTGTTCCTGACAGTCGCGCTGCAATCGGCGACGATCGTTCGGCTACTGCTGGGCGACAAATGGTCGGGCGCGGCGGTGCTTGTCACGCTGCTATCGCTGGGCATGATCGCGCGGCTGCCCCAAGCGCTGACCGAGCCGCTGTTTCCGCTGCTCGGCAAGGCGCGGCTGACGCGCCAACTCGCGCTGCTGACCACCGGCACCGGGCTGGGATGCTTCCTGCTCGCGCTCCCGCTGGGAATTACCGCCGTCGCGCTGGCCGACATGATCGCGGCGCTGCTGATGCTGATGCCCACGCTGTTTTACCTGGTGGCCGAAGGCGGCCTGTCGCTCCGGCTCGCGCTGCGCCCTTATGCGCTCGCGCTGGTGTCGGGGCTTGGCTGCGTGGCGCTGGCCCGCTTGCTGCCCGGTCCCGGCCCCGTCCGCGGGCTTGTCGCGATTGCCCTGCTGGTGCGCGATTCGCTGGCGCTGGTGGCGACGTATGCCGCGCTGCAACTGGTCCTGCGCCGGATCATGCCCGCGCAGATCGCCGATAAACCGACCCCCCGCAAAGCCGCCCAACCTGTGACCTCTGCCCCGACCCATGGAGATATTCCGATGAGCCAAGCACCAGAACCGCATACCTCAGAACCGAGCACCTCACCTCGGGGCCCCGAACAGATGCGCGTCGCCGCGATCATCGCGTCTGCCGGTCGGCCCGCCTGCGTCGCCGATGTAATCCTGGACTTGCGCCGCCAGTCCCAGGCGCCCGCGCGCATCATCGTGGTCGTCCCCAATGAACGCGACCTGCCACCCCCAGCCGCACTGGCCGGCGCCGAAGTGGTCATCTCGGCGCGCGGCGCTGCAACCCAGCGCAACACCGGGCTCAACCACCTGGCCACCCATGGCGCGAACGACTGCGACGTCGTCGTGTTCTTCGACGATGACTTCGTCCCGTCGCGCCACGCGATCGCCGGCATCGCCCGCCTGTTTGCCGATCACCCCGCCATGGTCGGCGCAACCGGCGCGGTCCTCGCCGACGGCATCAAAACCCCCGGCATCCCCTATTCCCGCGCGAAGGCGATCGTGTTCGATCACGATAACGCGTACGAACGCAAGCGCACCAGCAACCTCGCCCCAGCCCCCACAATGGTGGCAGACACCCCCGACCTTTATGGGTGCAATATGGCCTACCGCGTGTCGGCGATCGCCGATCTGCGCTTCGACGAACGCCTGAAGCTCTACGCCTGGCAGGAAGACGTCGATTTCTCCGTCCGCATCGGCGCGCGTGGCCGCCTGATCAAAACCGATGCCTTCGCCGGCGTGCACCTCGGGATCAAATCGGGCCGCACATCGGGCGTCCGCCTCGGCTATTCGCAGATCCAGAACCCGGTCTACCTGTGGCGCAAAGGCACAATGCCCACTGCCAAAGCCTGGCGCCTGATGGCACGCAACCTGGCCACCAACCACTTGCGCACGCTCTGGCCAGAACCCTGGGTCGATCGCATCGGCCGCGTGCGCGGAAACTGGATAGGCTTCGCCGACCTGCTACGCGGACGTTTGACGCCGGAACGGATCGAGGAAATGTAACCGCCGCCGCCCATTCGCGATCGAGGGTTCGATCCCGTTCGCGCCATCGCGCCATCGCGCCAACATACCCTCTTCTCGTCATCCCGGGACTTGATCCGGGATCCAGCTTTCTTTGCGCGCGTGGTTTGAAAGGTGAGCAGCGAACAGAAAGGCAGCGGCACCCGGGTCAAGTCCTATAGGCGCTAAGGTAAACCAAAATCCCCCAAACTCGCTCGTGCTGAGCTTGTCGAAGCATGCGCGCAAGGTCAGTTCCGGGTGCCCGGTCCAGGCATTGGGCTGACCTGAGCGCGCATCCTTCGACGGGCTCAGGATGAGCGGGGATGGGAATGTGAGGCATTGCGACCATAACTTAGCGCGTATGGGATCAAGTCCGGGGCGGTGATGGTCTTATGGTAGCGCCGCTGGAGTTTGATCCAGGCGCCAGCTTGTTCATTTGCCACCACGTCACATCGACAAGTGCACATTGAAAAAGCCGGAGTGGCTCAGAATTTCAGCTTGTAGGTGATCATGACCCGGTTGCTGTCCGCGCTACCAAAATTCGCAGTCTCGGCCTGAACACCGACCGTAGCATTGCGGCCCACGCCAAACTGCGCCTTGCCCAGCCCACCCGTATGCTCGCCAGGGCCTGCAAGGACTTGAAGACGATCATGCCTGGTCGATTGTGTACCACAAACCACGATCGTATCCTGCAAAGGATCCTGCGCCGGTGTCGCACATGGCGAAGCCGTTATAACGCTCAAATCCAGATCGGATCTGTCGCCCGGACCAGCAGAAGCCGCGAGATCAAAATGCGACTGTTCGATGTGGACAGGCGCTGGCGGGCTATCGACGGCCGGCATGTCGGGTCCTCTCTCGGGCGAATCTCCAGCGGCACAAGTCTTGGTGGATTGTATTCATTCGTGTGTTCGGCCGTCAAGACGGACGTGGGTTTGTCCGATCGGAATTAAGACGAGAATTGCAGCAGTCTTTACTTGGATAGTATCCGCCCGATAAGCTGGCAAAACATAGATATTTCGTCGTCCCGGACTTGATCCGGGACCCCGTTTTTCTTTGCGTGGACGTTTAAGGTGCCTCCGGCGGGCAAGGGCCAAGGGCCCTTGCATCCCGTTACCGTCCTCGTTGATGCGTCAGTTCTGCGATGCATCCCGCCGCTGCGTCGGGAGACAGGCCGCTGCGCGGGGGCGCGCAAACGCTTGGGCAACGCGCAATTCAAGACGGTAACGGGATGCAAGGGCAATAGCCCTTGCCCGCCGGAGGCCCTTGAAACGCCACCCAAAAAAAAGGGGGACGGATCGCTCCGCCCCCCAATCGGCCCCCAGGAACGGGGGGGTTTTCCAGCCGGCCACCATCGGGGGTGAGGGGGGTAGCCGGCTGGAAAATCGGGAATGGTGGTTACAGCAGTTTCCAGGTGATCGGGATGGTCACGGTGGTGGCGCCGCCGGGTGGGGCGGGTAGCTGGACTTCGCGGGAGGGGAGCGCGAGGGCGGCCTTGTCGAGTGTGGTCGAGCCGGAGGGGCCGACGAGTTCGGTGCGTTCGATCGCGCCGCTGGCGCTGACGAACAGTTTGACTTTGGCGGTGCCTTCTTCGCCGCGCATCTGGGCGATGCGGGGGTAGGTTTGTTTGGCGGCGATGGCGCGTGCGACGGATTTGACCCAGTCGGACGCCTGGGCGGCGCTGGCGGGCAAGGGTGCCGCGAGCAGCAGCGCGAGCGAAAGGGCGGATCGGCCGATGGTTGCTGACCGGGTTGGGGTGGGCATGGCGTCGTCCTTTCTGCGATCGGGCGTGGGTTCTGGCATGACTGGGTGTAGCGGCATTGGGTTATTTCAGTGGCTTGTCCGGAGTAGGTAGTTGCGCGGGGGCGTTGTGATCAGAATTCGGACCAGTCGTCGCTGTCCAACAGAGCGGCGGTCGCGGGGGCGGGGCGGCGTACTGCTGCGGTCCGGTCTGGCGCGCGTGTTTCGTAAGGGATGCGTGGGGGCAGGGACCAGTCGGCGGACGGGTGCGGGTCATCGGCAAAGCTGTCGGCGTCGCGCCATGATCCGTATGTGTCGTCCAGGTCGAGGACCTGGTCATCGACGCGGAACCGGCGCAAGCGGGCCATCAGGCGCACGGTTTCTTCGGACAGGTTGCGCGTGCCGGCCGACGTCTGTTCGACCATGGCGGCGTTGGCCTGGGTGAAGCGGTCCATCGAGCTGACCATATCGGCAATTTCGGCGATGCCCGTCGCCTGTTTCTCGGCGGCTTCGGCGATCTGGCTGACGAGGTCGGACACGGCGCTGACTTCGCCGACGATCTGGCGCAGCGCGTCGCCGCTCGATTCGACCAGGCTGACGCCGCCGCCGATCTGTTCGGTGCTGGTGGAAATCAGTTTCTTGATGTCCTTGGCGGCTTCGGCGCTGCGCTGGGCGAGCGCGCGCACTTCGTTGGCGACGACGGCAAAGCCGCGGCCCGAATCGCCGGCGCGCGCGGCCTCGACCCCGGCGTTGAGCGCGAGCAGGTTGGTCTGGAACGCGATGCCGTCGATGACCGCGACGATGTCGGACATTTCGCGCGAGGATCCCTCGATCGATCGCATCGCCTCGATCGCCTTTCGCGCGGTGTCTTCGACGGTGACGGCGGTGCTGCGCGCGATGCCCAGGCGGCCGCTGGTCTGGCGCGCGTTGTCGGCGGTAATGCGCACGGTGCCGGTGAATTCGCCCAGGGTGCGCGCGGTTTCGGCGAGCGAACTGGCCTGGTGTTCGCTGCGCATGGCGAGGTCTTTGGTGGCAGCGGAAATTTCCATCGTGCCGGTCTGGATGGTCGTGCAGCCTTCGACGATCTTGGCGATCACCGACGACAATTCGGCGACGGCGGTGTTGTAATCGACATGCAATTTGGAGAGCGCGCCATTGCCGGTTTCGGGCACGCGGTGGCCCAGGTCGCCCGCGGCGAGCGCGGCGAGCCCGCCGCCGATCGCGTCGATCGTGACCTGCGCCTGGAAGGCGTGCGCTTCCTGCGCGGCGGCGCGCTCGGCGTCGGCGGCGACGAGCGCCTTGAACTGGTCGAGCGCGCGCGCGAGCGCGCCGATTTCGTCGCTGCGCCGGATGCCCGGCAATTTCACATGCCTGTCGCCCGATATCAGGCGGCCGACGGCCACGCTCATCAGCGCGAGCGGCCGGGCGATGTTGATCATCAGCATCAGCAGCAGCGCCAGCGCCGCGCACAATCCGCCGATGATCGATGCGATCAGGATGGCGCGCGCCGAGGTATAGATCTGCGCGCTCTGGCTCGACACTTGCGCGGCGGCTTTGCTGTCCTGGTCGATCATCGCCAGCACATTGTCCTCTATCGCATAGAATTCGCCCAAGGCCTCGCCCTGAAACAGCGCAAGCGCGGCCGGATCGTGGTGTTGCGCAAGCGCGATCAGGCGGATGTTTTCGTCGGTATAGCCGTTCCAGTTCTGGCGCAGCGTGTCGAGCTGCGCCTTTTGCCGCGTATCGACGTGCTTGGCGTAATCGTCCATCAATCCGTCGACGACCATCTGCGCATTGCGCACCAGTTTCTGCGTGCGCTCGGACGGAGCGTCGATCAGGTCGCGCTGCTTGATGCGGTATTGCGACAGATAGGCGTGGATGTCGCCCAGCGCTTCGGCCGCAGGCAGCCAGCGGCCGCGCAATTCGCCCGACAGCGCATCGACTTCGCCGATTTTCTCCATCGCAAACAAGCCGGTCAGCGCCATGATCGCCAGCAGCAGCGAATACGCGGTCAGCAACTTTGCGGAAATGTGAAATCGGCCCATCGCGGCTCCCCGGGGGAAAAGTCCGGACAGGCCGGTTTGCCGGGTATTAACTGTATATCCATGGCGGAAGGGTGAGGCCGGGGCTGCGTAGATGTCCGTATCCAGGACGTTTAAGGGCCTCCGGCGGGCAAGGGCAAAGGGCCCTTGCATCCCGTTACCGTCTGCGTTGGTGTGTCTGTTCGGCGCCGCATCCCGCCGCTGCGTCGGTAGACGGTGTGGCCGCTGCGCGGCGGGACGCAATTGCCTGAACAGTGCGCAGTTCAAGACGGTAACGGGTTCCCAGGGCAATGGCCCTGGGCCGCCGGAGGCCCTGAACAAACCGTGTGGCAATCGGCGGATGGGTGCGGCATCGTGGCGCGCATGATCCTTCATCGATTCGCCGCTGCGCTGTCTGCCACTTTGTTTGTGCTGACGGCTTCTCCCGTTCTGGCTGCTCCCGTGCATGCCGTGCACAAGCCCGCGGCTTATGTGCCGATCCCGCTTGCCGATACGGTGCGCGTGGCGATGGTGACGACATTGGGCACGATCGAGATCGATCTCGATGGCAAGCATGCGCCGATCAGCACCGCCAATTTCCTCCATTATGTCGATACGAAGCATTTTGACGGGATCGTGTTTTATCGCGCGATGCATCTGGCGTGGGGGACGCCGCCCAATGGTTTGATCCAGGCGGGCGTGCGCGATACGCGGCTGCTGTATGCGCCGATCGCGCATGAACCGACGTCGCAGACGGGGCTGTCGCACACGGTCGGCGCGATCTCGATGGCGCGCAATGCGCCGGGTAGCGCGACGGCGGATTTTTCGATCCTGCTCAGCGACATGACCGGGCTCGATGCCGATCCGAAAGCGACCAATCCCGACCTGGCGCTTGGTTATGCGGTGTTTGGCCATGTGGTGTCGGGCATGGATGTTGCGCGCAAGATCTTCGATGCGCCGCTGTCCTCGACCATGGGCGAAGGGATCATGCGCGGGCAGATGCTGTCCGAACCGGTCAAGGTTTTGACGGTTCGGCGTGAGCCGATTCCAGCTACCCCACCAGCTCCAACCCCAGCGCAATAACGTCTTCGATCCGCTGGTGATCGGCCTCGTCGAGGCAATACGGCGGCATGACGTAAACCGTGTTGCCCAGCGGGCGTAGGAGTACGTCGTTTTCGCGGAACAGCGCGAGCAGGCGCGGGCCGAGCGTGGACAGGTAACCGCCGTCGGGCGCGACCATGTCGATCGCGGCGATTGTGCCGCAGGTGCGCGGATTGGCGACGCCGGGTAGTTGCGCCAGCCGCGCGACCATTGCTGCCTGTCGCGCGGCGAGTGTGGCGATGCGGTCGCGGACCGGTTCGTCGCGCCAGATTGCGAGATTGGCGGCGGCTGCGGCGCAGGCGATCGGGTTGGCGGTGAAGCTGGACGAGTGGAAAAACGTTTTGCTACGGTCGGTTGAGCAGTGCGCGGCGTAGATTGGTTCGGTCGCCATGGTCACCGCGAGTGGCATCGATCCGCCGGTCAGGCCTTTGGCCAGGCACAGGATATCGGGGACGACATTGGCCTGTTCGCAGGCGAGCAGGGTGCCGGTGCGGCCCCAGCCGGTCATCACTTCGTCGGCGATGAACAGCACGCCGTGTGCGCGGCAGATTGCGGCCATCTGGTGCAGGATTTCGGGCGAATAGAACAGCATGCCGCCTGCGCCGAGCACCAGTGGCTCGACGATGAGCGCGGCTGGGCGGGTTTGCCGGCAGGCGGTTTCGAGCGCGGCCAGCGTGGCTTCGCCATCGCCTGTGGGGAACGCGATCGTGCCGACGTCGAACAGCAGTGGGTCGTAGGCCGCGTTGAACACGCCGCGTTCGCCGACCGACATCGTGCCGATCGTGTCGCCGTGATAGCTGTGTTCCATCACGACAATGCCGGTGCGTCCGGTTCCCGTGTGCGCGTGAAAACCCAGCGCCATTTTTAGCGCGACTTCGACTGCGGTCGATCCGCTGTCGGAAAAGAACACGCGGGTCAGGTCGGCGGGCATCAGGGCGCGCAAACCTTCGGCGACGGCTTCGGCGGGGGCGTGAGTCCAGCCGGCGAAGATCACCTGGTCGAGCCGTTCGGCCTGGTCGCGGATTGCGGCGATGATGCGTGGGTGGTTGTGGCCGTGGGTGGTGACCCACCAGCTTGACACCGCATCGATTACGCGGCGGCCATCGCGCAGATACAGCGCGGCGCCCTCTGCGCGTTCGACCAGCGGGATCGGTTCGTTCAGGCCATGCTGGGTGAACGGATGCCAGATCGCGCTCATGCGAAGGCGGCCAGATCGAATGCGCTGGCGAACGCGGCGGCGAGGCTTTCGCGATCGAGCACCGGCAGCAGCGGCAGGCGGCCGAGGCGGCGCACTTTGCCGATCGCGGCGATCGTCGCTTCGTTGTCTTCGTTGGCATCGCCGACGTAGGCGACGCCGTGGATGGGCACGCCGCGCGCTTGCAGGGCCTCGATCGTCAGCAGCGTGTGGTTGATCGTGCCGAGACCGGTGCGGGCGACCACGATCACCGGCAGGTTCCACCATGCGAACACGTCGGCAAAGGCGAGCCCGCGCGTGACCGGCACGAGCGCGCCGCCGGCGCCTTCGACCACCAGCGGGCGTTGGGGTGGCAGGGCCAGCTTCGCCTGGTCGATCGTCACGCCATCGAGTTCGGCGGCTCGGTGCGGCGACAGTGGCTCGGTCAGGCGATAGGCTTCGGGCAGGATTTTGTCCCGCGCGATGCCCGACAGGCGCGCGATGGTGTCGCTGTCGGCGCCATCGGCGAGGCCCGATTGCACCGGTTTCCAGTAATGCGCGCCAAGTGCGCCGGTCAACCCGGCGGCGAACACTGTCTTGCCGATGTCGGTATCGGTGCCGGTAATGACGAACGCGGTCATAGCGCTCGGGCCAGCGCGTGGCCGAGTGCATCGACATCGGCTGGCTGGCAGTTCAGCGTCAGCGATATGCGCAGCCGCGCGGTGCCCGGCGCGACGGTCGGCGGGCGAATGCCGCGTACGTCGAACCCGGCGGCCTGCAATGCGCCGGCCACGTGCATCGCGCGGGCATCGTCGCCCAGGATCAGCGGCAGGATCTGCGTGCCGGTGGTTGTCGCGCCCAGCGGCCCGAGCACGCGTGCGGCGTGGGCCGAGAGCGCAGACAGTTGCGCGCGCCGGTCGGGTTCGTCGACGCAGATGCGGATTGCTTCGCGCACGGCGGCGGCCATCAGCGGCGATGGCGCGGTCGAAAACACGAATGGGCGGCCGCGGTTGATCAGGAAATCGCGCACCACGGCGGGCGCGCAGACCAGCGCGCCTTCGGCACCCAGCGCCTTGCCGCAAGTGCGCAGGACGATCGTATCGGGGCGGCCATCGAGTGCGAGATCGGCGACCAGCCCGCGTCCGCCATCGCCGAACACGCCGGTCGCATGCGCTTCGTCGATCAGCATTATCGCGCCATGGCGCTCGGCGATCGCGACGAGATCGGCCAGCGGCGCGCGGTCGCCGTCCATCGAATAGAGCGATTCGAATGCCAGCCAAATGCGGCCGGTGTTGCCCCGAGCGTGCCACTGCTTTGCGGCATCGGCGAACGCGTCGGCGTCGTTATGCGGTACGCCGATGGCGGTCGCGCGCGACAGGCGCAGGCCCTCGTGCATCGAGGCGTGAATCAAGTCGTCGTGAATGATCAGGTCGCCGGTCTGGGGCAAGGTCGAGAGCAGCGCGACATTTGCGGCATAGCCCGAACCCAGGAACAGCGCGGATTCGCTGCCCGACCAGGCTGCCGCCTCGGCCTCCAGCGCTTCGTGTTCGGGGTCGTTGCCGCGCAAGAGCCGTGATCCGCCTGATCCTGCGGGAACGCCGCGTGCGATCGCATCGGCTATCGCATTGCGCAGCCGTGCGGTGCTCGACAGCGCGAGGTAGTCGTTCGACGCGAAATCGCGGCCCTGGCGCGGGGCCAGCGCGCGAAGCCGGTCGCGCGCTTCGAGCCTGGCGAGGTCGTCGTGATGCGCGCGCCACAGGTGCTGAGCCTTAAGCCCCTCCCCTTCAGGGGAGGGGTTGGGGTGGGGCTTCTCGACTTGGCTCGGCGCTTCGGGAGAGGCCCCACCCCCAGCCCCTCCCCTGAAGGGGAGGGGAGTCAGGTTGGTAATAGGCATTGTTGTCAGGCCCGGCATTTCCCGGCGCGCAGCGGTTCCTCGGCGGTCATCGGCTTCAGGCCCAGTCGCGCAAACATCGCGGCATCGGCATCGTCGCCCGCATTTGCAGCAGTCAGCAATTTATCGCCGGTGAAGATCGAATTCGCCCCGGCCATGAAGCACAATGCCTGGGTCGCATCGCTCATCGCTTCGCGGCCGGCGGACAGGCGTACCATCGACAGCGGCATCGTGATCCGCGCCACCGCGACGGTGCGCACGAATTCTATGTCGTCGATCTTCGCCAGCGGCGTATCGGCCAGCATGTCGCCCAGCACAGTGCCCTTGATCGGCACCAGCGCGTTGACCGGCACCGATTCGGGATGACGCTCCATCGTCGCCAGCGCGTGGACGAACCCGACGCGATCGGCGCGGGTTTCGCCCATGCCGACGATCCCGCCCGAACACACATTGATCCCCGCCGCACGCACGCGGTCGATCGTGTCGAGACGATCGGCAAAGGTGCGCGTGGTGATCACTTGCGCATAGCGTTCGGGCGACGTGTCGATGTTGTGGTTGTAATAGTCGAGCCCGGCCTCGGCGAGTTGGTCAGTCTGCGCCGGGGTCAGCATGCCCAGGGTCATGCACGTTTCCAGGCCCATTTCGCGCACGCCGCGCACCATCGCGATGATCGCTGGCATGTCGCGGTCTTTTGGATTGCGCCAGGCCGCGCCCATGCAAAACCGCTTCGACCCGGCATCGCGCGCCTGCGCGGCGGATTGCAGCACGGCCTGCACGTCCAGCAATTTGGTCGCTTCGACCCCGCTGTCGGCTTTCACCGATTGCGAGCAATATCCGCAATCCTCGGGGCAACCGCCGGTCTTGATCGAGAGCAGCGTGCACAACTGCACTTCGCCCACGCGGTGGTGGTCGCGGTGGACCTGGGCCGCGCGAAACACCAGTTCGGTGAACGGCAGATCGAACAGGCCTGCGATCTCTTCGCGCGTCCAGTCGGTGCGCGTGGTGACAGCTTCAGGTGCCACTGGGGCGAGAGCATCTGCAAACATGCGAAGTGTCCTTTGCAAACTGGTGCGCGGGGCTTGGCCCGGAAAAGCGCGCACCTTTTATCGCTGCCCATAGCACTCCGGACGAATGTGCAAACCGGTTTTTCGCGCGCCGGCCGGTTATGCCTGGCTGGATTTTGCCGGAATTATCGCGGTGACCGCGTCGATGATTGTGAAGAACGCCTTGCGCATGTCGAAGCTTTCTTCGAACAGCGCCCGCGCATTGGCCTCCATATCGGCAACCGCGGCCGGGCTGAGTCCTGCGAATTCCTGCAGCAATTCGCGGGTGCCGGCGATCGTGTCGGGCTTGACCATGCCCGCCTGGTGATCGGACACTTCGCGCCAGATCTGCACTTTGTCGCTGATCAGCACGGCTTTGCCGCAGGCGAGCGCCTCGGCCACAACCACGCCGAAATTTTCCTGGTGCGATGGCAAAACGAACGCTTCGCAATCCCGAAACGCGCCCCATTTGACATCGCCGGTCAACATGCCGGGCCAATGGATGCGATCTGCGATGCCGAGGTCGCGGGCAATCTCTTCCAGGTCTGCGCGCCAGTTGACCTCGTCGGGGCCGGCGATGACGAGATCGAGATCGGGATGATCCTGCGCGATCGCGGCAAATGCCTCGATCAGCATGTCGACACCCTTTTTCTGGTGGATGCGGCTGAGATACAGCAGATAGCGCTTGCTGCCCAAGGCCGGCATTGCGGCGCGAAAGGCCGCGACCTGGGCCGGTTTGTCGCCTGCGACATCGGCGGTTCCAAAACCGACGACCTGGCCATTCACGTGATAAGGTTTGAACGCGTCGGCCGAGACGATCATTTCGTCCCTGGTGGTGAAGAACACCGCATTGGCCTGGTTCATCAGCGGGCCTTCGCAAAACGTCCAGAACACCTGCTTGGCCAATGTCTTGAACGGGTATGTCTGGCGAAACCAGGGGTCGAGCATGCCGTGGGTAAACACCGCATAGGGCACGCCGCTGCCGACGAGCGCCTGTCTTGCGGCAAATGTCGAATAATTCCACAGCCCGTTGACGATCACCGCGTCATAGCCGGGCGCGTTCTTGCGCAGCCACGCTACAACGCCGGGCTGATAGCCATAGCGGCCCCAGGGGGTTTTCCTGCGCGACGCCGTGTAGCCCGGCTTGCCCAGGGCAAAGACTTTTGCGGGGCATTGCGAAACACAGGGGGCATCGGGTGCATCGAGGCTGGCGACGTGAATCTCGCATCCGGCCTTGCTGGCCATGGCCGCTTGCTGAAGCACACCTTCGATCGGGCCGCCCCGCGTGGGATCGACGGAAGCGATAATGTGTAATAACTTCACGCTTACCCCGATCGGTTGTACTCGGCCTCCCGGCTGGCAACTATTTTTCTTGTGTTACAAAGTCAATGCAAAATTAAACATTGCGCGAAAGTAACATTGGACAGTTCAGGTTTTTAGACACCAATGAAACTATTCAATAGTTGTTCATAATTACGACAGAGAAACAAACTAAAATCGTTTGTATTAGTCTGGTCTATCACCCTGCATCACGCCACACGCAAAGGCCGGGTTTCGCGCCGGCGGCCAATGCGGTCCGCGCGGTGGCTGCGGGCAACAGCTCGGCATGACCCTTGCGACACACCAGTTCGCTCGACCCAAAGCCGGCAAGATCGATCAGCACCTGATCCCAGTGGCGATATTGCACGTCGTGGCCTTCGCCAAGATAAGCGCGCTCGGTCGACAGGCCACCGGTGGATTTGCGCCACCATGCGCCATTGGCCGGCCCGACCAGCGGATCGGCCGAGCCGTAATACGTAAACATCGGCGCCTTCAGCGCGGTCAGCGCGGGCAAGGCCGGATCGCAATACCGACGCATTTCCGCGGCTTCTGGCAAAGGATTGCCCATCTGGCCACGAATAAAGAACGCCCGCGCGCCTTCGTCATAGGCGCGATCGGCAAAGCCCGGAATGTGCGCAGTCGGGCTCGTCGATGGATAATGCCACCAGGTTTCCGGATTCTGGATCGTACTCGCCAGGCCCTTGGCCAGATCGGACAAGGGCACCTGGCAGGTATCGAGCGATGCGCCACGCACATTGGCCAACGCGGCGGCGAAATGCACCGAAATCAAACGCTCGGGCATCGCGGCCGCAATATGCCCGGCATAAGGTCCACCGCCCGAAATCGAAACCATCGCAAAACGGTTTACGCCCAGATGGCCAAGAACGCCGCGCACTTCGCCGACATAGTCGTCGTATGTCCACGACGGGTCATACGGCGTGTCGCCAAATCCGTTTCGTTCGACCGAAATGAACCGCAAATGCAATTGCCGCCTTAAAGTTTCGAGGTACCCGGTCATCAGAAAACCGCGCGCGCTCGTTCCCGTACCACCCAGAAAAAGCACCGGGCGCCACCCCGATTCCCCGGTATCGGCGAAATGGACCGTGCGACCGTTTGTTCCTGGAATCGCCTGAACCACGGGGCCCAGCCCGTCGAACTGGGTCTGAAACTCCTGCGGCGGCGCAGGCACGCTGGTCGGCTCGGCGCTGACGGCGCTCGCCGCAAGCGATAGCGCGGCACCTGCCAGGACGAGATGGCTCAGACGTTTCATGCGATTATTCCCCCGACGACGCGGGCGCACTTTAGGTCATGGCGAGGTCCGCGCAAGGTCGAACCGCCGCATAACGGGAGCTAATACCAAATCTTGATGACCGCGATTCAAAGGTGCCTCCGGCGGGCAAGGGCCACCGCCCTTGCATCCCGTTACCGTCCGCGTTGGGGTGTCTGTTCGGCCGAACATCCCGCCGCTGCGTCGGGAGACGATATTCGCTGCGCGGCGGGACGCAAATGCCTGAACAGCGTGCAGTTCGAGACGGTAACGGGTCCCTAGGGCAATGGCCCTAGGCCGCCGGAGGCCCTGAACAAAACCGATATGTTCAGACCCAGCGTTTACCATGGTGAAGGGGATGGGCTGCTATGGCGGTGTAATGAGGGGCGGCCGACGCCCTGTTTCGCGAACAAGGCCAGTCTGGATCATCATGGAATCACGTGCGCAAATCGGGCCGATTGGTGTTGTCGGGCTGGGGTATGTCGGGCTGCCGCTGGCGGTGGCGTTCGCTCGCAAATATGCTGTGACAGGGTATGATATTGGCGCGCATCGCGTGGCGACTTTGCGCGCGGGTCATGATTTTACCGGCGAGATAAGCGCGGCCGACCTGGCGGCTTCGCGATTGGAAATCACTGATGATCCGGCGGCGTTGGCCGCGTGCCCGGTGATTATCGTCACTGTGCCGACGCCGGTCGACGATGGCCATCGCCCGGATTTCGGCGCGTTGGAGGCGGCGTGCGCGATGTTGGGCAAGGTCATCGCGCAAGGCACGATTGTTGTGTTCGAATCGACGGTCTATCCCGGCGCTACTGAGGAAGTGTGTGCGCCGGTGATCGAGCGGGTGTCGGGCCTGGTCAGCGGTGTGGATTTCAAATTGGGGTACAGCCCGGAACGGATCAATCCCGGCGACAAGGATCATCCGTTTGAAAAGATCGTCAAAGTCGTATCGGGGCAGGACGAGGAAACGCTGGATATCCTGGCGGATCTGTATGGCTCGGTGGTGACGGCGGGCATTCATCGCGCGTCATCGATCAAAGTGGCCGAGGCTGCCAAAGTGATCGAAAACACCCAGCGCGATATCAACATCGCGCTGATGAACGAGATTTCGCGGATTTGTGATCTGGTCGGGATTTCGACGCGAGAAGTGCTGGCGGCGGCCGGGACGAAATGGAATTTCCTGAAATTCTATCCGGGGCTCGTCGGGGGGCACTGCATCGGGGTGGATCCGTATTACCTGACCGCAAAGGCCGAACAGCTCGGCTATCACCCGCAAGTGATCCTGGCCGGGCGGCGGATCAACGATGGCATGGGCAGCTATGTTGCGCAGCGTACCGTCAAAATGCTGCGTCCCGACGGGCGGGCGCTCAGCGCGGCGCGAGTCGGGATCCTGGGGCTGACATTCAAGGAAAACGTGCCCGATATCCGCAATTCCAAAGTCGATGACATCGTGCGGGAATTGCGCGAATTCGGCATCGTGCCGCTGGTGCACGATCCGCTGGCCACGCCGGCATCGGCGGAGCACGAATTCGGCATCACGCTCAGCTCGATCGAGGCGTTCCAAGATCTCGATGCGGTGATCTATGCGGTCGGGCACAGGGACTATGCCGAAATGGGCCAGGCCGCGATCGCGGCGATGGTCGCGCCGGGCGGCGTGATCATCGATGTCAAATCGTCGCTCGTTCCGGCGGCCTTGCCAGCGGGGCTGCGCTACTGGAGCCTTTGATCGGAAAGCGCACGATATCGGCGCTGCGGCGGGTGGTCCTGGTCCAGATCAGGCCCGTCGCCGACACGGCGGGATCGAGCCGGCGATAGAAATTGCCGTTGATCTGCGTCTGCGCGATCAGTTCGGCGCGATAGCGTTCATACAGATGTGTGTCGGGCGGATTGTCCGGCGCTTCGGCCCAGAATTGGTCGAGTGGGCGCTGATAAGTCAGGCCCGGCATGTCATAAATTGCCGCACCCGTGGTGTTCGTCGGCCGCCCACAACCGATCGCGGCCAACCCGGACGTGCTGTTGATGACGACCGCGCCCCGGCAATGTGGCAGGATCGTCGGCATGTGCTGGTCATGGATATACACGACGCGGGGCATACATCCGGCCGCGCGCGCGGCCCGGCGGATTGTGCGGGTGTAATCGCAATACCCGCGGTCCATCGGGTGGTGTTTGAACACGAGCACGGCATCGTCCGGCGCGGCACGGCCAAACGAGGCGATCGTGTCGGCAATAAAGCCGGGCACGCCGCCGGGGCCGGCGTGGCAGACGACTTGCGCATCGTTGTGAACCTGTAGCGGGACGAGGAAAAACCGGCCCGACCACTCCCCCGTCAGCCGTCTGGTCGCGCCGCGCTCGGCCCAGCGAAACCACACTTTGCTCAGCGGCGAACGTAGCCACGGCAGCGCGGACAGCACCTTGACCGGCCGGTGATGCTGATAATGGAACAGCCAGCGGGTCAGGGCGGTGATCGTGAAATAGACAATGCCCCAGGCCACCATCGGCCAATACGATCGCGGAACTGCGCGGATCTGGGGCGGGGTTGGGTCGGCGGGCGCGGCGCGCAAGGCATCGGGATTGAACCGGCGCAGGCTGTTGGCATTGACCCCATGGCGCTCCAGCGTGATGAAATCAGGGCGCAGATACCCCCTCCTCGAACACCCCGACATCGATCCCCATCGCAGTCGCCACGTCACGCGCCAGGCGATGGATCGGACGGCAATCGCCAAACAGAAACACCTGATCAATCGCCAGCGCCGCCATATGCCCGGCCAGCCACCGCGGCCACGCCTCCACCGTGCCGAAATACGGCGTGCCACCAGGATAAAACACGCAGTCGCCGCCATTGAAATTGACTTTGCTGACACGCACCCCGGCGGCCCGAAGGTCGCGGGCAAACCGGGCAAAGAACGGCCCGATCGGCCCCTGCAACAGCAGCACATGACGCCCCGCAAATGCCTCAATCCCAGAAGCGATCACTATGCATGCCCCCTTTTTGGCCATGGCTTTCACTAAGGGTTTGCACTGGTTGCATCCCAAGCTGCAACCGGCGAAAGGACCGAACCCAATCTAATACCAGGTTTTGTTCAGGGCCTCCGGCGGCAAAGGGCCAAGGGCCCTTTGAACCCGTTACTGCTTTGAACTGCGTGCTGACTGTGCCTTTGCGCGCCCAGCGTTGCGGTTTCATCGTCTTCCGACGCAGCGGCAGGATGCATTGCCAAGCAGACACGCCAACGCGGATGGTATTGATATGCAGGGCGCGACCATAGCCTATTTCGTCGTCCCGGACTTGATCCGGGACCCCACTGTTCTTTGCGTGGGCGTCTAAAGCAGGATCTCAGGCCAGAAAGGCAGTGGGGTCCCGGATCAAGTCCCATAGGCGCCAAGTTATGGTTGCAATGCCTCACATTTCCATCCCCGCTCATCCTGAGCCCGTCGAAGGATGCGCGCTGAGGCCAACCCAACGCCTTAACCGGGCGCCCAGAACTGGCGTCGCGCGCATGCTTCGACAAGCTCAGCACGAGCGGAATTTGGGGATTTTGGCTTAATTTAGCGCCTATGGGATCAAGTCCGGGACGACGATGGTTTTATGTTCGCGCTTATGGGGCAATGGCCGTTTGCCCGCCGGATGCACCATTTGAGCCGCGGTCATCGGAACCGGCCAACGGCCGGGCCAGCCACGCGCGCGCCAACACTTTGACCTTGCGCTGCTGGCGCCGCAACAAACCGCGGATCAGGCGGTCTGGCGCGGGGCCTTGCGCCAAGGCGTCGCGCGTCGTCGCCAGCGTCTCCAGCGCTGCCTCTGCCGTGGCGAACCGACCCGCCGCAGGGTCCCAGTAGCGCGGATACAGCAGCAAGGTTGCCGCGACCAACTGGTCCAGCATGACCCGCCGGGTGCGCCGGGCAAAGGCGGGATGATCGGCCGCGCGATCATCGGTCAGGCCCCATCCGGCGTAGAACGGCGCGCCATACGTGACGACGCGGACCCCGCGGAGCAGCGCATCGAACCCGCTTAGCGACGTCATCGTATGCACTTCGTCGGCGCGGGCCAGGCAGGCGATGATCGAGGCGCCGGTTTCGACATGGTCGGCCACGCGCAGCGCATGCGCCAGCGCGCCGCGCCGGTTGCGTGCCAGAACGTCGGGATGCGGCTTGTAGACCAGAAACGCGTCTGGCCGCGCGGCGCGCGCCGCGCGCAACAGCGCAAGATTGGTAGTGATCGCGCCGCAACCCAGCGCAATCGAGGCATCGGTTTCGACTTGCCCGGGCACCAGCACGACCGGCCGCGCATCATTGCGCCAAACGGGCGCGGTGTCGCTTTCGACGTTATATTTGGTCAGCCCGCGCGCGACGATAAACCTGCGCAACGCGGCGGCGCGCGCGGCGAGCGCGGCATCGTCGGGCGCAGTCATCAGCAGGTGTTCGAGCGCGGACGGGCGGGTCGCATCGAAATAAATGCCGCGATCGTCGAAGGCCAGCGAATGCGGCGCGATCAGGTCGCTGCCCAGCCCGACCGAGCGGATGAACCCATCCTCGATCCGCACCAACCGCGCGCCGCTGCTGACGATCAAGGCGTCGAGGCCCGCAGGATTGGCTGTGCCCCACACGATGACGCGGTCGCTATCGCAGGGAGATCGGGCCAGCGCCGCGTGGCAATTGCGGACGAACACGATCGTGCCAGCCTCGGCGCGCAGGATGGGCGCCAGATTCCACGCGCGCCACCGGCGAAAACCGATCACGAATGTGCGGCCACAAGGCGGTTGGGCCGGGCTCAAGGCAATTGCGCCAGCCAGGGTTCGACCGCCGCAAAATGATCGGGCCAGGCGGGCGCGCGATAATCGGCCATCGCGGAAAGCTGCCGCACCCGTTCGGGCCCATCGTGGCAAAACGCCTGAATCATCGCCAGCCACCCCGGGCCATCGCTGGGGTCGCAATACGTCGGGATCGATCCGGCAATTTCGCGAAACACCGGCAAATCGCTGGCGATCACCGGGGTGCCCAGTTGCAGCGCCTCGATCACCGGCAGGCCGAACCCTTCGGCAAAGCTGGGCATCAGCAGCGCCCGCGCACCAGTGATCAGCGCGGCGAGCGTCGCATCGTCGGCGCGCCCGTATTCGATCACATGCTCACGATCGCCGTCGATCATCGCGTGCGCGTGTTCGGCCTCCCACCCGCGCTGGCCGACGATCACCAGCAGCGGCGTGGCCGGGCCCATGATCTGCGCAAGGCGTTGCCAGGCCGCCAACAGCAGGACGTGGTTCTTGCGCCCCTCGATCGTGCCGACCGTGATGAACCAGTCGCGATCCATTCGGGGCGGCGCAATTGGTGCCGGCGGCGGACCGCAAATCCACGCAGGCAATTGCGGCGGGCTGGGCAGGCCCTGCGCTTTCGCGAAAGCATCCAGTTCGCGTAACGTTACGGCCGAATTGGCGATGATTGCGTGGCCCGCGATCAGCGCGTGACGGATGCGGCGGGTGTGGCGATCGGCCTCTCCTGCGCGGCAGAACTGGGGATGCGTGATCGGGATCAGGTCGTGAATCAGGAACACCGCCCGCAACCCGCGCGCGGCGATCCAGCGCGACAGGGCCGGATGGTCGAGCCCGGTGTGACCGACATTGCAATAGATTTGCCCTGGTCTTGTCCCGTGATCGCCCGTGCCGATTATCGCAGGAAGCATCGCGAGAAACCCCCCACGAAACCCCGGATTATCGCGCGCAAGCAGGGCAAACAGGCGCGCCGATCGCCGGGCAGACAGCACGCGCACATGCCCCCGCCATTGCAGCACCGCGCGCGCGCGCGGCGCAAAATGATCGAGATAGGCCAGGCACACGCGATCGATACCCGTCGGCAAACGACCAGCCCAGCGGCGCCAGACGAGGCGGCTGATATCAAGCAAAATGGTGTCCGGATCGGGCATACGTATGGCGCTAACACAACGCCCGGTGACTGACGCACGCGGCCTGATCCATGTTGGATCGGAACCGGCTTTGATCGGAACTGGACCATGACCAGCTACCAATTCACGTGGTTTTGCGTAGTCCTTGAGGCGGTGGCGAACGCGCATTCGCTGGCATTAATTACCTGATTTCAGCGCTGGAGTGCGATAGCGATGACTGCCCGGGCAAATGGCGCAATCAGCCTTTTCGGAATGGCCGAAGCCCCGCTGGGCGCTGTGCCTGCCGCAATGGCACGCGCTTCAAAGGTCCCGCTACGCACCCGGTTCGATTTCGCCTCGGCGCCACAGGTAACTCGCGCAGCCCAGATCGCGCGAACGCTCGATCAGGCGAGAACCAACAGCCGGTTTTGCGATCATGTCACGCGCGCCGACGCGGCGCGCGATGCGGCGGACTGGACGACGGCGGAAGCCCAATATGGCGAAGCCCTGCGGCTGTACCCGCTGCACTGGGGCTTCTGCGTGCAGCGGGCCCACGCGATCAAGGAGCAGGGCAATTATCCAGGCGCCGAAGTGTGGTATCGCAGCGCGGTGGCGCTGGGTGCGCCTGCCGACATGGTCGATCAACACCTGGCTTATGTCGCACGCTTGAACGGCGCCGAATTCGTGCGCAGCGGCATGCCCAATCTGGCAGTCGTGCCGCTGCTGGCGCCGCCGACGTTGCACGATATCGGGTTGCTCGGCCGGCTGGTCCGTGTACCGGGTCTCGCCAGTGATGACCTGGCGCTGCCGCTGTTGCGCGATGCCCGCGACAACCGCGCGGTGCTGATCCGATTGATCGCGATGCCCGAATTCGCGCGGTCGAACCGTGCTTTTCTCGAAATCCTGCGAGGGCAATGACGTTGGCCGACCATCTCCCCTCCGTCTCGATAATCGTGAACACGTACAATCGCGGCGCCTGGCTCGACGATGCTTTGCGCGGACTTGCGGGGCTCGATTATTCCGATTTCGAAGTGATCGTCGTCAATGGCCCCTCGACCGACACCAGCGCCGAAGTCATCGCGCGCTGGGGCGGGGCGATCAAGGCGCTGACGTGCGCGCAGGCCAACCTGTCGGTTTCGCGCAATGTCGGGATTGCGGCGGCTGCGGGCGAGATCATCGCGTTTATCGACGATGACGCGGTACCGCATCCGCAATGGTTGCGGCGGCTGGTCGCGCGCTATGTCGACCCGGCGGTCGGTGCGGTCGGCGGCTTTACCGTCGATAACACCGGCACCGGCTGGCAAATGCGCAAAGTGCTGTGCGACCGGTTCGGCAATGCCCACCATGTCACCGATTATTTCGACGAACGGCCGCTCAACCGCCCCGGCAGCCCGTTTTACCCCAGCCTGCTCGGCACAAATTCCTCGTTTCGTGCCAGTGCCTTGCGCGCAATCGGCGGGTTCGATCATGCCTTTGCCTATCTGCTCGATGAAACCGATGTCTGCCTGCGGCTGGTCGACGCCGGGTGGCAGGTCCATTTCGAACCGGATGCGCTGGTGTGGCATCAATTTGCGCCGAGCCATATCCGATCGGGCAACCGCGTCGCGCGCACGCTGTATCCGTCGGCGGTGTCGCGCGGCTATTTCATCGCGCGCCATGGCGGCGCGGCCGACCTGACCGCGGCGGGCGACGCGCTCGATGCCTATCGCGACGAATTGCTGGCGGTGAATGCGCAGTTTCACCGCGATGGCTACATCGATGCCGCGCATCATCATGCCCTGGACGAAGACGTGATGCAGGGCCTGCGCGAAGGCCAGCGCCAGGCGATGGAGGCCGGCAGCAACCCCGGCGGCAATCTGGCCGAGATCGCCACGGCGGCGCCCCCGCCGTTCGCGCGCTATCACGGCGCAAAACGCCTGCGGATTGCGCTGATCAGCCAGGGCTGGCCCCCCGAAAACGAAACCGGCATTGCGCGCTGGACCCAGCAAGTGGCGCATGGCTTGGTTGCGCGCGGGCATATCGTGCATGTCTTGACCAAATGCGCCCCGGATCAGGCGGAAACGGTCGTGTTCGCCCAGGGCATCTGGCTGCACCGGCTTCGCCCCGACCCGACGCTCGCCCCCGCCGAGCAGGAACGGTATGGCCTGCCCACCGCGCTGGGCGCCTGGGCGATGCGGGTGTGGCGAGAGGCGCAATTCCTCAAATCGTTTGGCGTCGATCTGTTTTCGTTTCCTATCTGGGATCTGGAGGGGCTGCCGCTGCTCGACGATTCCGATCTGACGACCGTGGTCAGCCTGCACACGACGTATGCGATGGCCCGCCCGTTCAAGCCCGAATGGCAGGAACGGCCGCTACTGGGCGCGCATCATGTCGACCCGGTGATCGCGGCCGAGGGAGCCCTGCTGGCCCGCGCGCCCTGGCTGCTGGCCAACAGCCAGGCGATCATCGACGAAATCGCCGGCGTCTATGCCCAGGATGTGACCGCGCGGGCGACGATCGTGCCGCATGGTACGTCCGATCCGCTGGTCACGCGCGCGCACGATGCGGCGGCGCGCGATGCCCAGGCGCTGACCGGCGCGCCTTTGCGGGTCGCGTTCGTCGGACGGTTCGAACTGCGCAAGGGGTTCGATCTGGCGGCCCGCGTCGCGCACGGCCTGATCGAGGATAGCCAGGGCGATATCGAGTTCTGGTTCGCCGGCGGGGCGCTCGACGATGACGCGCGCGCCACGCTCGCCGATGTCGGTGCGACGGCGATCGTGGATCACCCGCGCGTGCGCTTCATGGGCCAGCTCGATCGCGTGGCGCTCGATGATTGCTATGTCGCGGCCGATGTGGTGCTGATGCCCAGCCGGTTTGAATCATTCGGGCTCGTCGCGATCGAGGCGATGGCCGCAGGGCGCCCGGTGCTGGCGCTGAATGCCGGAGGGATGGGCGAAATCGCGCGCGACCAATACGGCGCCCGCGCCTTTACCGATGGCCCCGACGATGCGGCAACCGCCCGGGCAATCGTCGCCGAGATCGAAACGCTCGATGCCGACCGGATCGAATTGCGCAATCGTGGTCAACTGGCGCGCGCCGCCTGGCACGACCATTATAGCATCGAGGCGATGACCAGCGGTCTGGAAGCGTTTTACTCCAAAGTCACCGGCCTTCCCGATCTGGCCGAATACCTGCCATCGCCGGACATCGCCCGCGAAAGGGCGCAGGCATGACGATCGAACCCGACTGGCTGGCCGAAGTGGTGGAACTGACGACGGGCCGCGCCTGCGATGCGGCGACCGCGCTGGCGCTGGCCACCATACTGTCCGACAGCGCCGAAGTCCTGCCCTGGCTGGTGCTGCGCCACACCGTGCCCGATCAGAGCAGCCTGGCTGATGACGCCGCGATCATGGCCGCGCTGCGCACCCAGGCCGACCAGATCGCGCGCCCGCAAAGCCGGCGAAGCCCCGGCTTTGCCGTATCAGCGCCGCTGATCGCGATCGATCGCGCGGTGTGCGACGGCCTGCGCCTGATCGTCGCCGAAGACGTCGCGCGCGCCGACCTCGCCGAAGAAGTCCACGGCCTGTTCGTCCGTCGCCACGCCGTCGCAGCTCAAGGCCTCGACCACGCCTATCGCTACCGCATCGGCCATCCGGTCGATCGCTGAAGTGGGCAAGATTTCCGAAATCATCCTGCACATCGGCCTGGAAAAAACCGGCACGACCAGCATCCAGATGTTTCTGGACGACCACAAAGCCATGCTGCACGCGCAGGGCGTGTTCGCATCGGGCTGCCTGGGCTGGTACAACCACAAGCTGCTGGCGGCATACGGCATGGCTGACGGATCGCACGATATCGCGGTCACCTCTGCCGGCATTGACGGCCCCGCCGCACACCAGGCCTTTCGCGCGCGCACCCGCGGTCACGTCCTGGCCGAAATCGAGCGCACCGATGCTACACGCTACCTGCTGACATCCGAAGACCTGTCACGCCTGATCACAATCGAAGATATTCGCCGCGTCCACGCGCTCCTGAACGAAATCTGCGCCAACATCCGCGTGATCGTGTTCCTGCGGCGACAAGACCGGCTAGCGGTCAGCCGTTACTATTCGCTGCTGATCAACGGCAACGTCCCGCCGGCCGTGTTTCCCGCACCCGATCAAGCGGCGTATTATGATTTTGCTGGGCTGCTCGAACCATGGGCCCAAGTGTTCGGCGATCAAGCGATACGGATCGTGCCTTACAACGAAGCGCAATCCGACAGCGGGAGGTTCGACGCAATCGGCGCCTTTTGCAATGCGGCAGGAATTGCGCTGCCCGCCGACTGGCAGGGTTCCGCGCGACAAGACAACGTCAGCCTCGACGTAATCAGCCAGACCATCCTGCAAACGGTCAACCGCCAAGGCGGTGTCCTGACCGACAAAATCCCGGCCAGGCGCCTGCTCGAAGCCCTACGTGCGGCCGATCGCGGAATTGCCGGGGCATTTGTCAGCGCAGCGCAAGCGCGCACGTTCCACGATCGTTACGCGCACGGCAACGCCGCGCTGGCCCGGCGTTTCCAAGTGCGACAACCGCTGTTTGGCGACGATTTCTCGATGTATCCTGATACCCCGCCACACCCTGCCGCCCTGACCCAGGCCGCGTTGGAACGGATGGTCGCGGTAATTACAAACCTGCTGACGCGCACGCCCCAGGTTGCGTGATCCAAAATCATCGCCTTTGCCAAGCAGGGGCCGCGAAACTAGTAGAGAGGGTTCGGTCCACAGGAGTTCAGGATATGGCGACGAACGAGCAGGAGGCTGCGGCGGTCAAATTGAGCGAGCTGATCGAGGCTTTCGAATTCGTAAGTGCCTCGGACGCCGACGAACATCTGGTCTATATCTGCAAAAGGACCGGCCAGATCATTTCAGTGGCGGATGGTCTGAATTTGGAAGACGAAACGGACTTCCCCGAAGACCCAGATCCGGCCGATTACCTACCCGTGCCCGATCGACGAGACCTCGATCTCGGGCGACGGACCGCCCTGGCGTTCGTCGCCGAAGAACTCCCCGGCTCGTTCGACAAGGCCAGGGAAATATTCAGCAAAAGGGGCGCCTACGGCCGTTTCAAACACCTGCTCCGTGAGACGGACACCCTTGAAAAGTGGTATGCATTCGAAGCCCGCGCGTCCGAAGCAGCACTCAGAGCGTGGTGTGAAGAAGTCGAGGTGAAGTTAATCGGCGGCTAGCTCCAATCCGACTAAGGGCAATGGTAAAATAGGTATACTGTCCCCGTATTACCAGGCCGCGCTGGAACGAATGGTCGCAGTCACCGCAACTTTGCTGACGCGCTCGCCCAAAATTGCATGATCCAGATTGGCGATCATCGCAGTTGCTTCCAATCGAGGCTAATTATCGATCGGCTAAGCCTCCGGCGACCAAGGACAATTACCCATATGCGCCGACATAGCCTGTGATCGTCGCCCCGGACTTGATCCGGGCTCCCGCTGTTCTTTCGCGCGAGGCTTGCGTAAAAAGGAAGTGGGGTCCCGGGTCAAGCCCGGGACGACGGGGGTGGGGTGTGGGCGTGCCCCCGCATGCGTTGCATCATGAGGCACCACCTCTCCACCACGCTGCGCGCGGTCCCCCTCCCGTATTGACGTCTGCGGATTGGCTGTGGTTGCTGACCGGCGGGCGCGTGTCATCCGGGCGTGGTCAGGCGCGGGGCTCGGGACAGTCGCAGGGCGAACGCGTCGTCCAGTGGTTCGCCCAGGAGCAGGCGGTACCAGAATGCGCCGTGGATCATGTCGCACAGGAGGTGGATGTCTGCGTGTTCGGGCAGGTCGCGCTGGGTCACGGCTTGTGACAGGATATGCATCAGGGCGTCGCCGCGGGGGCGGGCGAAGCGATTGCGCAGGTTTGCCAGGAATTCGGGATCGGATTGCGCGGATGCGATGAGGCTGCGGATCGCGGCGCCGTCCTGGGCCAGGTGCGTGAAAATGCCGGACAGGAAGCGGTATAGCGTCGTTTCCAGGCCGTCGTATGCGGGGCTGTCGGCATGGCCGGCACTGGCGAGAAAGGCATCGAGGATGATTTCTGCCTTGCCTGGCCAGCGGCGGTAGAGCGTCTGCTTGGCTACGCCTGCGTCGCTGGCGATCATGTTCATCGTCACGGCCGGAAAGCCCCGCGCCACGACCAGCGCGCGGGCCGATGCCAGGACGCGGACTTCGGTTTCCTCATTGCGGGGGCGGCCCGGTGTCCGTGTTGCGGTTTCGATCGTCACATATGTCATTGCGATACCGTGGTCTCGTTATATATACGCGACCCAAGTACCATAAATGCAGATGAAAAGCGACGCTTTCCCATGATCGATGCCCGTTCCCATGCGCCGGACCGGCCGCGCCCGCTTGCTCCGGCCGGCGCGTTCACGTTGTTGGCGGTTGCCTGCCTTACGATCATGGTCGGCTGCGTCATCGTTCCCGGATTGCCCAGCATCGGGGCGGCGCTGGGCGTGGGGCGGGCTTCGGGCTGGTTGATCACGCTGCCTTCGCTGGGTGTGGTGGTCTTCGGGCCGTTGGCCGGGCGACTGATCGATCGGGTCGGGGCATATCGGGCGTTGTGCTGCGGGTTGCTGCTTTATGGGCTGCTGGGCGGGGCGGTTGTGTTGCTCCACGGGCCGGTCGCGGTCTTTGCCGATCGGTTTGTGCTGGGGGGTGCGACCGGGCTGGTGATGGCTGGCGGCACCGCGCTTATCTCGGAATTCTATGCGGGCGAGGCGCGCCTGGCGATGATCGCGCGCCAGGGCATGGCGATCGAACTGGGCGGCGTGATCTTCCTGTCGATAGGCGGCTATCTGACGACGTTCGGCTGGGCGGCGCCGTTCGCGCTGTATGGGATGGCGATCGTTTTTCTGGTGATGGTGATCGCCTTCGTTCCCGCCGGGCGCGCGCGGGGCGCGGACGTCGATGCCGTTGCCGATGGGGTTGCGCCCGCATCGATGGCGCCGGTATTCTTGGCCGCGCTGTGTTCGATGGTCGTATTCTTTACCGCCGTCCTCGTCCTGCCGTTCCGCCTGTCGCGGGCGGTCGGCTTCAGCGAGGCACAAGTCGGCTATTTCCTCTCGTGCGTGTCGCTGGTTGCGGTCGGGTTCGCATCGATCATGCCCAGGGTGGCCGGGCGCTGGACCGAGCGGCTCACGCTGGTCATCGCATTCGGCTGTTACGCCCTAGCGCATCTCTGCTTCGCGTTCGCGCCGGGGCTTGCCGTGCTCGCGCTCGGTGCGCTCCTGCTGGGCGCGGGCTTTGGCCTGTCGATCCCCCTGGTCAATCACATGACCATCGAACGCAGCCCGGCCGCGCTGCGCGGGCGCAATCTCGCCTATCTCTCGATGGCAATTTTCCTGGGGCAATTCCTCGCATCGCCGATCGGCCTGGTGTCCGGGGGCAGCGCCGGCAGCTTTCTTGCGGCCTCTGCGATCGCCTTGGTCGCCATGCTGTATGGCCTGACGCCGCATGCCTTTGGTGCGCGTCGCGACTAGATATGGATTTTCGCTGCATCGGGATAAGCAGGATAGAGCGGCACCGTCCGGATACAGTCGATAAATGCCTTCAGACTCGCATGCACATGTCGATGGCCGGGATAATAGAGGAACAGCCCGGGATATTCCGGTGACCAGTCGGTGAGAACCGGAACGAGCGAGCCGTCAGCCAGGTGGGGGCGAATGAGCAGCTTTGGGACAAAGGCGATCCCGAAACCTTGCAACGCCGCTGCGATCATATGCTCGGTCCGGTTCAGCACGAGCTTGCCTGGCACGTTCATGTCGATGGCATGGCCCTGGCTTTCAAATTCCCATCGGTATGGTCGGCCGGCAGGCGTCCGCGAGCGAATGCAGGTATGATGGGCGAGGTCGTCCGGCGTTTGCGGGATCGGATGCTTTTGGAAATATTCGGGCGAAGCGACCGCCAACATTCGGGCGGGCGGTCCAAAACGGACCGCGACCATATCCATCGGCACCGCCTCACCCAGCCTGATCCCGGCGTCGAACCCTTCGGCAACGATATCGATGAATTCCGGGTTGGCCAACAAGTCCAGCGTGACGTCCGGGTAGCGCTGGAGAAACGCCGGAACGACGGTCAATACCAGTTGCGAAATCACAGTGTCGGACGCAGTTATCCGCAATGTCCCGCTCGGGCGATCACGGGCATCGTCGATTTCGCCGAGGGCATCATCCAGATCCCCGATGATCGATGCCAATCTTGCGATCAGCCGCTCTCCGACATGGGTCGGCGAAACACTGCGGGTCGTCCGGTTCAGCAAGCGAACGCCCAACCGGGCTTCGAGCGTGCGCATCATGTGGCTGAGCGTGGACTGGGAATGCCCCAGTTCATCAGCCGCGCGCGTAAAACTGCCATGCGCTGCGATCACCCGGAGGGCGCTCAGTTCAGCCAGTGTGGGTCGGTCATTCATGGCAAATCACCATAGACCTTTGCTCGATTGAATGTCTAATCTGATGAATAAGGCGGCGCTATATGGCGGGAACCAGTTTTGGCAAGGGACCCGACAAATGGAACGCACTTGGTTTATCACAGGCATTAACAGTGGCTTCGGCCGCGAAATGGCCGAACAGCTTCTCGCAGCGGGAGAGAAAGTGGCCGGGACTGTGCGCGACCCGGCTTCAGTCGACGACCTGGTAAAGCGATACGGTGATCGTTTCTGGGTCGCGCGGCTCGACGTGACCGACCTTGTCGCGGCCAGGGACACCGTAATAAAAGCGTTCGCGCATTTCGGTCGTATCGACGTCGTCGTGAACAATGCTGGCTACGGGCTGTTCGGAATTACCGAGGGCCTCACCGACGAGCAGATCAATCACCAGATCGAAACCAATCTCGTCGGTCCGATCATAATCGCACGGACCGCGCTGCCCTATTTTCGCGCACAGGGCGGCGGCCGGTTCCTCGTCATGTCAACATATGGCGGCCAGGCAACGCACCCCGGCGCCGCCCTGTATCACGCCAGCAAATGGGGCCTGGAGGGTTTTTTCGAGTCTCTCGGCAAGGAACTGGCCCCGTTCAACATCGGCGTAACCATCGTCGAGCCCGGCGGTGCCCGCACAGACTTTCGCAAGGCTGTCGGTAAACATGTGGGGCCGACCGTCGCGGGTTATGAAGCGACGCCCGTCGGCGGGCTCGAGGCGATGGTCAAAAATCCCGACTTTGTCGCCAAGGGTGATCCTGCGAAGATGGTCAGGCTGATGATCGAGACGGTCAACCAGACGCCGGCACCGAGCCGGCTCGTGCTGGGTGCCGATTCCTACACAGCGATGCAAAGTGCGCTTTCCGAACGGCTCGCACTGATCGAGGCGCAAAAGGCTCTCGCGCACTCCACCGACTTTTCCGAATAACTGCGTGCAGACTTGGTCGGATACGGGTCAAGGTGCCTCCGGCGGGCAAGGACCAAGGGCCCTTGCATCCCATTACCGTCTGCGTTGGTGTGTCTGTTTGGCGGAGCATTCCGCCGCTGCGCCGGGAGACAATTTTTGTTCGCTGCGCGGCAGTGTGCAAATGCTTGGGGCAACGCGCAGTTCAAGACGGTAACGGGTTCAAAGGGCCCTTGGCCCTTTGCCGCCGGAGGCCCTGAAAAAAACGAACAGGTTCGCAGTGGGTTGTTTTCCCGCCTGCGTCGTCATCGGGTTTCGACAGGGCAAGAGCAAGGCCCAAAGCCTGGAGATAGTGCGGCATGGTCGCTCGTCCTGTCGGGGTCAAAATCCGCGGCGGTAGAGGTCGGTCAGATACTGATCGAGATGGCGCTCGGTCGCGTCGTCGGACTGGCGGCGCAGTTTCACTTCGGTTTCGATGAGCGAATAGCCGAAGCTGCGCAGCACGGGCGCCAGCAGGCGGGTGTCGGTGAGGACCTGTTCGTAGACCAGGCGCAGCGGTGCGATGCCGGCCGTGGCGAAGAAGTCGTTCCATAGGCGGTCCTGCAGGCAGAGTGCGCGGGCGGCGCGGTCGATGGCTTCGAAATCGTAGGCGATTTCGGGCTCGGGGCTGGCGTCGCGGATGTGCCAGCGGTCGGTTGCCTTGGCGCGCCACAGGCTGATTGCCTGGCGGAATTTGTCGTCGCGGGTGACGTGGATCCAGGTGGCGCCGGGGAAGGCTTGTGCGAATTCTTGTGAACGGTGCCGGGGCAGGTCGAGCGCGCGGGCCAGGTCGCAGCGGTGTGGCCACATCAGTTTTGCGGGGAACAGGCGGCCGGCGAAAAGCTGGGCCTTGGCGTCGAGATAGGCGGCGAGATCGGGCGCGCTGCCGACTTTGTTGAAGCGTTCCTGGTCGATGCCTTTCAGGCCGTTGCGGCCCAGGATCTTGGCGATGAAGGTGCTGCCCGATCGGAACGACGAGGCCATGATTGCCGAGCGCACGATGCCGTGGCGCGCGAAGGTTTCGGCCAGGAGATTGGGCGTGGGCTCGGTCACAGCAGGCGCTCGTAGACTTGCGCCAGCTTGTCGCGGTACGCCTGGCGGCTGAATTTGGCGGCCTGGATCCGGCCGCGCGCGGCGTAATCGGCGCGCAGGGCGGGGTCGGCATCCATCGTGCGGATCGCGCGCGCGATCGCGGCGGTGTCATAGGGATCGACCAGCATCGCGGCATCGGCGGCGACTTCGGGCAGGCTCGATGTGTTCGACGAGATCACCGGCGTGCCGAGCAGCATCGCCTCGAGCACGGGCAGGCCGAACCCTTCGTAGATCGAGGGAAACAGTGTGGCGCGGGCGCCGCGGATCAGGCTGACCAGCAGAGAGAACGGCGCATAGGGCAGGATCATCACGCGTTTGCGGGTGAACTCGTCGTTTTCGACGGTGCGCCGAAACACGATGTTTTCCTCGTTCAACAGGCGCAGTTCTTCGTCGGATTTCCATGCCATCGCGCCGACAATCACCAGCGGTGCATCGACTTTGCTGGCGAGATAGCCCTCGATCATCCGGCCGATGTTCTTCTTGGGCTCGATCGAACCCCAGAACAGGTAATACCCTTTGTAATCGACCCCGACCGCGCCTTCGACTTCGCGCGCGACTTCGTCGTCGGGCTTGGCCAGGAATTTCTCGGGGATGTCGACCGACTGATAGGTGTTGGTGATCCGGTGCTCGGGGATGCCGACGAGCTCGATCAGATCGCGTTTCGAACATTCCGACACGGTGACGATATGGTCGGCCTTGCGCCCGATGCGCTTCATCAGGCGCAAGTAGAACCGTTTGTTGTCGAGCGAGGTGTAGGGCAGTTTCAGCGGCACGACATCGTGCATCGTATAGACATTCGGCCGCCCTTTCAGCCGGATCGGCAGCGGATAGGTCCAGTGCGCGAGGTCGGGTTTGTTGGCCATCGACAGCCGGGTCATCATTTTCCACGCGCTGAATGTCGCGTGGCTGCGGCCGAACACATTGGGCGAATTGACGATGCGGTCGTAGTACGGCAGCCGCGCGCTGAATGTGCGCGAGACCACGCGGCCGGAAATGGGGACGTCATAAGCGTGTTTGCCGAGCGGCCCCAGCATCCGGCTGCGCACCGACTCGAGCGCTTGGGCAATGCGGTCACGATCGCCGTGGTTGCTGTCGAAAAACGCGATTTCGCGCATCAGCGCATTGCGCGACGGCGCTGCGCCATAGCCATAAAGCACTTCGACGCCGTGGCCCATCGCATGCAGCTCGTGGCTCAGGTTGCGCGCATATGTCGCGACGCCGGTGCCTTTTTCGAGCCCGAGATTGCGGCCGTCGATCATGATGCGGGTCATGCGGCCTGCCGCGTAAACGCGATGCCGAACGAGGTGGTGACCCAGTCTTCGAGCTGCAGCTTCAGATGCAATTCGTGCGAATAGGGCGCGATGTCGACATGGCGATCGGCGGGCAGGTCGCCCAGTTCGAAATTGAACACCGTCTCGCAGCCCAGCTTTGCCAGCTTCGCGGCAAAGCTTTCGAAATCGCGGCGCCGGAACAGCACGGTGCTGGCGTGATCGAGCGTTTCGGTGTTCGAAAAGCAATTGAGCTCGGTCGTATGGACCGCAACGCCGCCCGGCGCGAGCATCCGCGCGGTGTTGAGCAGGAACGCCTCGCCCTGTTCGATCGAGCCGAGATGTTCGAAGGCGCAGGCCGACCACACGAAATCGAACGGGCCGTCGTCCATCACATCGTCGGGAATGGCGTTCATGTCGGCAAAGCGGAAATCGACATTGCGGTTGAACAACGCGGGCGGACAGATGCCGCGCCGGTTCAACCCTTCCTTGCCGCGCGCATGCTGGCTGGTTTCGATCCAGCCGGTGCCTGCCGCCGCCTCTGGGGCGAGGTCGGTCGCCAGCACATGGCTCCCTCGCGCGGCAAACAAGGCGGCCAGCGGTTCTTCGCCGACGCCAAAACCGAGCCCGCGCTGGCCGGGCGCCAGCTTTCCGGCCAGGGCCAGGACTTGCGCGATGTAGCAGAACTCCCACTGTTTGCGGTGGATGCGGCGGTGTTCGCCGATCTGCCCGCACCAGTAGTCGTATGTGGCTTCGTCGAGTTGGCTGCGCGTGCAGGCCTGCGACACCGGGCGCGCCAATTGCGGTCGCCCGGCGTTGATTGCGATCGGATCGGCCACGTTGGATCGAAAAACGGCAAGAGTCATCGCTGTGTCGCTTCCTCGGTTGTGGGGGATGGGGGCGCCCAGCCGATCAGGTCCTTGAACAGGGCGTAGGCGTCTTCGAAATCGGCGTGGAAATGCATCCGGCCATTGTCGAGCACGGCAAAATGGTCGCAGTGATCGCGTACATAAGCGGCATCATGGCTGACGATGATCATCGCGCGGTCGGATCGTTTCCGAAACAATTCGGTTTCGCATTTCTGGGCAAAGCGGGCGTCGCCGACCGCGCTGATTTCATCGATCAGGAAGCAGTCGAATTCGATGATCATCGAGACCGCAAAGGCCAGGCGCGCGCGCATGCCCGATGAATAGGTGCGCACCGGTTCGTCGAGATAGGCTCCAAGTTCCGCAAAATCGTCGACCGCGCGGATGTTGCGCGCGAAATCGGAATTGTAGATCCGGCTGATAAACCGGACATTGTCGCGCCCGGTCAGCGCGGTCTGAAACGCGCCGCTGAACGCGAGCGGCCATGATACCGACATCGTGCGTTCGACATGGCCGGCACTGGCGCTTTCGGCGCCGCTGATGATCCGGATCAGCGTCGATTTGCCCGCGCCATTGCGGCCGAGCACGCCCAGCTTTCGCCCGGGCGCGAGATCGAAACTGATCGCATCCAGGATCGTGCGCTGCCCCCCGCGAACGGGGTAAGTCTTGGTTATGTTGCGCAGCCGGATCATTCGATGACGATCGCCGGCGCGACGCTGCGGATCTGCAACAGCGCCAGGAATGTCAGCGTGATGGCAATCGCCACGACATAGGCACAATCGTAATGGGCATGGGCAGAACCGCCGAAATAGCCCTCTCGCACGATTTCGACCCCGTGGACCATCGGCAGCAGCAGGACATAATCCTGCGCCTGGCGCGGGAGAGCGTCGACCATGAACGCCGCGCCCGATAGCGGAAACACCAGGTACGACAGCGGGTGCCACAGTTTTTCGACGAGCTCCGTGCGCATCGACAAGGCGCCCAGAAACAGTGCCAGCGCCATGCCGAACCAGGCCAGGATGGCCCAGCCCCCGATGACTTCGAGCAGGTCCTCGGGCGCATCCATCCAGCCGATCATGTGGAACAGCATGCCCAGCAGCATGAACGACATCGTCGCGCCCAGAAATTCCAGCAGCAGCCGCGCGATGAAAATGTCGATGATCCGGACATTGCGGTGATACAGCAGCGGCAGGTTGGGATAGAGCGCATTGATGCACCGGCCCGGCATGTTGCGCCACAGCAGCACGCTGGAATACCCGGTCAGCGCAAATGCGGTGATCGGGATATTGCTGCCGTGCACGGTTTTGGTCAGCGACCACAGCGCGGTCACGCCGACGGTAAAGATCATCGGTTCGACAAACAGCCACAGAAATCCGATGTTGTGGCGGCCAAAGCGGGTCATCACCTCACGCATCAGCAGGGCCAGGATCACCCGGCGCTGCACCGCCAGCGAGCGTTGCAGCGATGGCATGGTCTGTTCGCCGGTGGCGATCATGCGCCATGCTCTCGAATGCCGGCGATCAGCATCGATGCCACGCCCCACACGATCAGGCTGAACACCAGCGTCGTGGCGATCGCGCGCAGGCGGCGCGGCTCGATCGCCCTGTCGGGCACATTCGGCTCGACGATGCGCTCGACATAGCTCGACTGGTGCTGCGCTTCGTTTTCGGCGGTTTCGAGCGAGGCGAGCGCGGCGGCCAGGCGCTTGGCGGCAAAGTCGGTATCGAGCGTCAGGCGGCCAATTTCCTCGCTCGCGGCGGCGAGCGATTTGTTGCGATTGCCCGCGGCCAGGCCCGATTGTTCGGCGATGCGGTGTTCGATTTCGGAAATGCGCGCGTCGAGCGCGGGGATCTGCGCGCTTTGCGGCGCGACCACGGTCAATTGCCGGCGGTCGCTGCGCGCCTCGATCAATTCATCCTGCAATTTGGACACCAGTTCGTACTGGATCGGCGCCTGTTTTTCGGGATCGATCACGCCGGCGGTGTTGCGATACCGCGCCAGCGCGGCGCCCGCTGCGCGCGCGGCGGCCTTTGCGTCGTGGACTTCCTGCGCGGCGCTGGCGATCAGGTCGGCGCGCGCCCGCGCGCTCATGTGGTTGACCGTCGCTTCGGCCAGTCGCAGCAGGCGTTCGTTGATCGCATGCGCATCTGTGGCGCTATAGGCGCGCACGGTCAGCACGGTGATGCCGACCGCGCTGTCGGTTTCGACGCGGACATGGCCATCGTAATATTTGTACAGGTCTTCGAAACTGCCGCCCTGGCCCAGCCCGTCGAACCGGTCGAACCGTGAAATGGCCGGATTGGCAAAGACGCGCGCAAACGCATCGCCGCGATTCAGCGCGGCCAGCGCATCGCGCGACATCAGGTAGCTTTGCGCCGCGGTGCTTTCGGGCGTGCCATGGCTGAGCGCCGCATTGTTCAGCAGCAGGCCGAGCGCAGTCGGCGTCGCCTTGTCCTGCCCGCGCACGATAAAGCGCGATTCGGACACATAGACATCGGACGCCAGCACCCCGAAATAGACGACCGCGATCAGCGTGGGCAGCACGACGCACAGCAGGAACAGCGGCGCCATAAACCAGGCGCGAAGCCTGGTGGGGGGGCCGTTCTGCGTCGCCATGCCATGCGTATCTGCAGTGGTTTCGGTCATGCCATGTCCGCTTTTATCGCCCGGTTAGAAGGGCGGGATACCCGGGTGTATCCTGAGCGCGAACGCGTAGTGGAGCTGGAATCGCGCGGTTTCGGCGGCATTACGCGGCGCCGGGCGGGGGTTTCGGGGCGGCGGAAGCGTGGGCGTTTGCGGGCTCTGAGCGGCACTCGCGCAGGGGTTTGCCCTAAGTGTTACGCCGGGTGTGCGACGGCTTTCCGCTAACCCACCGATCCGGACCTATACGTAGGATTCCGGAGCCGCGAACCGCGCTATGCCGATCCTCGAAACTGGAATCAGGCATCTGCGTATGACGAACTCTCCAAAATGGCAGCTTCGCCTGGCCGGCTCGATCGCGGCGGTCGTGCTGCTATCTGCGTGCAGCCAATTCGGCCGATCGGGCCCCTATGCCGGCGTCGTGACCCGCGCGGCAGGCACGCCGGTCGCATCCGCATCGATCGCGGTGGTCGATCTGTCCAGCGCCACCGCGCGGCAGATCTACGCCAGCGAAATCGGCCTGACCTTCGCCGAAACGCTGGGCGATATCGCCCCTGTCGGCACGGTCATCGGCAAAGGCGATACGATCGACATTGCCATCTGGGAGGCGCCGCCCGCCGCACTGTTCGGCACACTCAGCCCACTGGGCACGGTTGCTTCGGGCATTCAGGCGGCGCGCAGCAGCGGCTTGCCGGAACAGATGGTCGACGAAACCGGCCGGATCGCGGTGCCGTTCGTCGGCGATATCGTCGCCGCCGGGCGAACACCGCGCGCGATCGAGGCTGATATCGCCACCCGCCTGCACGGCAAGGCCAACCATCCCCAGGTGATCGTGCGGATCACCCACAATGCGCAAGCGAACGTGTCGGTCCTCGGCGATGTCGCCAATGGCGGCCGGTTCAATGTCACCCCCCACGGCGAGCGCGTGCTCGATGCACTCGCCGAGGCCGGCGGGGTCAAACAACCCGTGACCAAAATGGTGCTGCAGGTCACGCGCGGCGGCAAAGTCGCGATGATGTCGCTCGACGCCGTCATCCGCGACCCGGCGCAGAATGTACGCCTCGCCCCCGACGATGTCGTGACCGCGATGTTCCAGCCCTGGACGTTCACCGTCCTGGGCGCGACCGGAACCAACGCCGAAATCCCCTTCGAAGCGACCGGCATGACCCTGGCGCAGGCACTGGGACGCGCAGGCGGATTGAACGACGCACGCGCCAACATGCACGGCATATTCCTGTTCCGCCTCGAAAACCCCGCCGCGCTCGATGCCGCGACCCTGGCCAACGCGCGCACCACCCCCGACGGCCGCGTCCCGGTGATCTACCGCCTCGACATGGGCGACCCGGCCGCGTTCTTTATCGCGCAGGGCTTCCGCATGCACGACCATGACGTGATCTATGTGGCGAATGCACCGGGTGCGGACTTGCAGAAATTCGCGACCGTGGTGGCGAATTTGGCTTATGCGGGGGTCGGGATCGTGAACCAGGTGAAGTGAGGTAGGGGGCGTTTAAGGTGCCTCCGGCGGGCAAGGGCCATTGCCCTTGCATCCCGTTACCGTCCGCGTTGGTGGGTTTGTTCGGCGGTGCATCCAGCCGCTGCGTCGGGAGACAACTGCCGCTGCGCGGCGGGGTGCAAACGCTTGAGGCAACGCGCAGTTCAAGACGGTAACGGGTTCCTAGGGCAATGGCCCTAGGCCGCCGGAGGCCCTGAAAACCTATTCACCCTGCGCCTGGCCAACAACGCAATTGCGGCCGTTCTTCTTCGCGCTGTACAGATTGAGGTCCGCGCAGTTGAGGATTTCGGCCATGTCGATGCCGTCGTCGGGGATCGAGGCGACGCCGATGCTGACGGTTGGTTTGGAGGCGCTGTCTGCGAAGGCGGCGAAGACTGCGAGGCGCAGGCGTTCGGCCTGGTCGACTGCGGCCTGGTGCGGAAGGCCTTCGCACAGCACGACGAATTCGTCGCCGCCGTACCTGAACACCATGTCGTTGCTGCGGACGCCCTGGCGTAGGGTTTGCGCGACTTTCTGGAGGACGTGGTCGCCGGCGCCGTGGCCCTGATGGTCGTTGATTTGTTTGAAATTGTCGACGTCGATCATGGCTACGCTCAGCGGGCGGCGGGTGGCGTGTGCGCGGGCGACGCTGGCCTTGCTTACTGTTTCGAAGCGGCTGCGATTGAGTGCGCCGGTGACCTGGTCGTAGCCGCTGCGTTCGAGCAATTCCTCGTAGCGGTGGCGGTAGGTCAATTTGTCGAAGACGCCGCTGACGGCCACGTCACGCTCGCGCGCCTGTTCGTGTTCGATCCATTGCAGATAGGCGCCGATCAGCGCGGTATAGACGACTGCGGCGGCCATCTTGGCGAGCCAGCCGCCGAACAGCGCGGTGGCTGGCGTTGCGGCAAGCAGGCGCAAGCCGGCGAAAAAGAATTCCTGGTCGAACGTCAGCACGGCGGCGAGCGCGATGATTGCGCGGGGCCAGATGCGGGGCCCGATCAAGGCGCGCAACCGTTCGTAGAGCAGGATCAGGCCGATCGAATCGACGAATAGCAGCAGCGTGCCCCAGACCATCAGCGCGCCCATCTGGTCGAGCAGTTTCAGGTCCGGATTGTGGCCTGAGAGCAGCTCGGGCGGCGGGCTGAGCCGCAGGATGCCGACGAGGACGACCATCAGGCAGTTGCCGATCAACAGGCCATAGATCGGCTGGCGGACGGTTTCGGCGTCTTCCTTGATGTACAGCAGCAGGATCATCGACAGTTTGCCGGCGAACAGCACGGTCGACCCGGGCGAGATCAGCCCGAATGGCAGTCGGATGAAAAAGACTGCGGCAAGATACGTCTCGACGAAATGCATGACGCCGAGCGCACAGATGAACACGCCGATGCCCAGGCGGTGCCTGGCGCGAAACAGCGAAGCCATGATGGCGAAATAGACAAACGCCTGAACAAGCAGGACGAGGCCGCCAGTCATGACTGCCGCCCTGTTTGACCCAACGATAAAGACATCAGCATTTTTTCACCAACCGCTGGAGGTCGAAATGGCATGCTGCGGTTGGAGATGCCATCTGGTTCAGAGGCGTCGCCTCGGGCTTCTGGCTAATGGATAATATGTGGTAAATCTACGTATCTTGCAGAAATTGCCACAAAAAGGGTGTGGACGCGTCAAAACAGGCCGCGCCGGCGCGATGTTCGCGGCTGATCAGGAGCCTGCACCAGATACCACACATGAAAACGCCGGGACGTGGGTCCCGGCGTTTCCTGTATTGCAGCAGTTCGAAAGAGCTGAAAAAATCAGCGCTTCGAGAACTGGAAGCTCTTGCGTGCTTTCGCGCGGCCGTACTTCTTGCGTTCCACGACGCGCGGATCGCGCGTCAGGAAGCCGGCAGCCTTGACCGACGCGCGCAGCGCGGGTTCAAACTTCGACAGCGCCTGCGCGATGCCGTGCTTGACTGCGCCGGCCTGGCCCGAAAGCCCGCCGCCCTTGACGGTGCAAACGACGTCATAGGCGCCATCGCGACCGGCCACCTGGAATGGCTGGTTGATCACCAGGCGCAGGGTCGGACGTGCGAAATACACGTCCTGGTCGCGGCCGTTGACCAGGATCTTGCCCGAGCCGGGCTTGATCCACACGCGGGCAACCGCGTCTTTACGACGGCCCGTTGCATACGAACGGCCCTGTGCGTCGATTTCCTTGGCGCGCAGCGGAGCTGGCGGAGCCGAAGGGGTTACGGGAGCGAAAGTTTCTTCGCCGTCATGGGTTTCGACGGGCGCTGCAGCAGCCAGATCCTTCAGATCGGACAGGCTGGATACGGTATCGGTGTCAGCCATTATGCACCCACCTTGTTCTTGCGATTCATCGACGCGACGTCGAGCACTTCGGGCTGGTTGCCGGCATGGGGATGGTCCGTGCCGTTATACAGATGCAACGCGCGCATTTGCGCACGGCCCAGAGGCCCGCGCGGAATCATGCGTTCGACAGCCTTTTCAACCACGCGTTCGGGGAATTTCCCGCTCATGATCTTGGCTGCGGTCAATTCCTTGAGCCCACCGATATAACCGGTGTGCTTGTAATAGACCTTGTTCTTCAGCTTGTTGCCGGTGAACTTCACCTTGTCGGCATTGATCACGATGACGTGATCGCCGCAATCGACGTGAGGGGTGAAGGTCGGCTTGTGCTTGCCGCGCAGATGGTTGGCGATAATGACCGCGAGCCGTCCGACCACAAGGCCGTCAGCATCGATCACATGCCATTTTTTTACCACCTCGGCGGGTTTGACCGACCGGGTGACTTTCGTGAGCGCCTTCATGGGCAATGGTTCCTAGACTTGTAGTAAGCCGTGGCGCAGGCCCGAAAGGCACTGCGTCGCGGTAAGCGATGCGCGCCTTTGTTGCATGAGGGCCGCTGAGTCAAGGTTTGGGGCGGCTTTGCGGGGAGGTAAAATAATACCTTACCCGTCAGATCGGCTCTAAACGGGGCGCCGGCCGATGGCATGCGCCGCCCAGGTCGTCGCCACGACCAGCAACGCGCCGGTCAATTGGTGCGCCACCGCGACCGGGATAAACACGCCGCTCCACACGGTCGCGATGCCCAGCAGGACTTGCGTACCGAATGCGCTGTGCAGCGCGATCGCGGCGGGGCGATTGCCCGCGGCCTTAACCTGGCGGGCGAGCACGATCATCAGCGCGACCACGACCCAGGCCCACCAGCGATGCATGAAATGGATCAGGTACGGATCGTGGCACGCGGCAAACAGGGCGCCGGATGCCCAGTCGATGCCATCGGGCCACAGGCGGCCCTGCATCAGCGGCCACGCCTCCCAGTTGAACCAGCCTGCACCCGCAACCACGCCGGCGCGCAATCCGGCCAGCCACGCGCCCAGCATCAATTGCAGGATCAGCGCACCCAAAGTCACGATCGCGATCGGGCGCAAACGCGCAGGCGCCAACGATGTGCGCAAGTCGAGCGCGGTCCACACCATCCCGGCCAGCGAAATCAGCGCGAGCAACAGGTGCGTGGCGAGCCGGAAATGGCTGACTTTGACATCGACCGATATGCCCGATTTCACCATCCACCACCCGACCGCGCCCTGCAGTCCGAGCAGCGCCAGCAGCGCGATCAGGCGAAGTTTGTACCCGGCCGGGATCATGCCGCGCACCCAAAACCACACGAGCGGCAGCGCAAACACCGTGACCACACCGCGCGCGATCAGGCGGTGCAGCCATTCCCAGAAGAAGATCGCCTTGTACGTGCCCAGGGTCATCCCGGCCGGGCCGTTGACCAGAATGTATTGCGGGGTTGCCCGGTATTTGGCGAATTCGGCCTGCCACGTGGCCTCGCTCAGCGGGGGTAAGGTGCCCGAAATGACGTTCCATTGCGTGATCGACACGCCCGATTCGGTCAGGCGAGTGATGCCGCCGACGACCACGATGGCGATGATGAACACCGCGACGAGAGTCAGCCAGCGGGCGAGGATCAGGCGGTTGGACATCATTGCGCCGATCTGAGCCGGGATTGGCCGATGCGCAAGGGGTCATCTGGGCGGTTCGCTTTATCGAACAGGCGGTCTTGTGTGATGATACATTATCACATATAGGGCTGCCCATGCTCAGATCCCCCGCACCCGCCCCTCGCCATAATCACCGCTCGCTCGATCGCTTCGGCATCGTGTTGTCGGGGTTGTGCATGGTCCACTGCCTGGCCGGGCTGGTGCTGATTGGCGTGCTGGGTCTTGGTGGCGGGTTGTTGCTCAATCCGGCGATACACCATGTTGGCCTGGTGCTCGCGGTCGCGATCGGCGCGGTGACGATTGGCGCCAATGCGCTGCGTCATGGCCATCGCCTGCCGCTGGCGTTGGGGGTTTGCGGACTGTCGCTGATGACTCTCGCGATTTTCTCGGCCCATGGCGCGGGCGAATCGGTGCTGACGATCGGCGGCGTGCTGCTGCTGGCGACGGCGCATGTGGTCAACCTGCGCCGCGCGCCGGTGTGCTGCTGAGCGTTTGATTTCGGTTCTTATACCAAGTTGCAGTGATGCGAAGGGCCTCCGGCGGCCTAGGGCCATTGCCCTAGGAACCCGTTACCGTCTTGAACTGCGCGCTGTTCTGGCAATTGCGTCCCGCCGCGCAGCGGCATGATTGTCTCCCGACGCAGCGGCGGGATGCTCCGCTGAGCTGAGGCAACAACGCGGACGGTAACGGGATGCAAGGGCCCTTGCCCGCCGGAGGCCCTTAATGCCCGCTGGAGGAACCTGGATTTGAGTCAGGATTATTCCTCGTCTTCCCGGACTTGATCGGGGATCCCGCTTGTTCTGGCGCCTCGCTCAAGCAAGGAAGCTGGGTCCCGGGTCAAGCCCGGGACGACGAGCGTGGGGAGAGAGGGAGGGGGCGTGGTAGAGCGCCCCTCATCCCTGACGCGCCCACGGCGCGCCGGCCAGGCGCTTGGCCAGGAAATCGATCAGCAGCCGGACGCGTGCGGGGCGTAAAGTGCCGGGCGGGGTGACCAGGTGCAGCGCGATGTCGGGGACGTGCCAGTCGGGCAGGACTTCGACCAGCGCGCCCGAGGCGATCAGGTCCCAGATCATGAAGTCGGGCTGGACCGCCAGGCCCAGGCCGGCAAGCAGCGCGGGGGTCAGTGCGTCGGCGTTGTTCGCGCCCATCCGACCGGTGACAGCGACGACATAAGCACCCTGTTCGGCATGGGAAAAGCGCCACGAGCCGGGCATATCGAGATTGGTGTAGAGCAACCCGGCCAGTCCCGACAGTTCGCGCGGATGCGCCGGTGTGCCATGCGCCGCCAGGAACGCGGGCGCCGCGACCAGCAGGCGCCGCACCGTGCACAGCCGGCGCGCGCGCAGGCTGCTGTCTTCCAGCCCGGCGATGCGCAGGACCACATCCTGGCCGCCGCCGACCACATCGATCAGCGTGTCGGACAGATCGAGTTCGACATTGATCTGCGGATACGCGGCCAGGAATTCGGGCAGGACCGGCGCGACGTGGCGCAGGCCAAAGCTCATCGGCACGGCCAGCCGCACTGTGCCGCGCGGCGCATCGCCCTCGGCGCCGGCCTGGATCTCGGCCGCTTCGCCATCGGCCAGGATCCGCCGCGCACGTTCCAATACGCCGCGCCCGCTTTCGGTTAGCGCCAGCCGGCGCGAGGTGCGGTGCAGCAGCGGCACGCCGAGGCGCGCTTCGAGCCGGGTGACCGCCTTGGACACGGTCGGGTTCGACAGGCCGAGCGCATTGGCGGCCGCGGCGAACGAGCCGGTGTCGACGACTTTGGCGAAAATCGCCCAGGCTTCCAGGTCGGGCAAGGACATTACGGCGTTTCTTTCATCGATGTCTTTCCATCATTGCCATTTCTTTCGTTTTGGCAAGGTCTAAACAGGCTCCAACAGCTCGCCAGACACGGCGCAGCTTTTGGAGACACCCCATGATCGAACTGCGTCCCTTTGGCGGAATCGGCCATGCCAACCACGGTTGGCTCGATGCAAGCCACCATTTCTCGTTCGCCGATTACCATGACCGCGCCCGGATGAACTGGGGCAATTTGCGCGTGTGGAACGATGACACGATCGGGCCCAAGAGCGGATTTCCGGCGCATCCCCATCGTGACATGGAAATCATCACGTACGTCCGCACCGGCGCGATTACCCACCGCGACAGCCTGGGCAACCAGGGCCGCACCGCGGCGGGCGATGTGCAGGTGATGAGCGCCGGCACCGGCATCACCCATGCCGAATACAATGTCGAAGACGAAGCGACGACGCTGTTCCAGATCTGGATCCAGCCGACCAGGCAGGGTGAAGCACCCGGCTGGGGCGCGCGCGAATTTCCCAAGGGCGATCGTTCCGGGCAATTGGTCGTGCTGGCCAGCGGCTATCCGGAAGACGCCGATGCCTTGCCGATCCGCACGACGGCGCGGCTGGTGGCTGGCACGCTGCGTGCCGGCGAAACGGTCGACTATGTGCTGGGCACCGAGCGTAAGGGCTATCTCGTCCCCGCAACCGGCCGGGTGCGGATCAACGGCGTCGAAGCCAATGCCCGCGACGGGCTGGCGATTGCCGACGAAGACACGATCTCGATCACCGCGATCGAGGATTCTGAAGTCGTGCTCGTCGATACCCTCTGATCGTTTCGGCGGCGGGCCCGGGCCCGCCGCCGGTTACGCTTTGCGCGCCAGTTCCGCGTTCAGCTCGGCGCCGAACAGCAGGACATAGCTCGACAGATACATCCAGGTCAGCATGATGATGACCGCGCTGAGCGAGCCATACGTCGCGTTATAGTGGCCGACCTTTGCGGCATACGTGCCGAACCCCGATGTCAGCGCCAGCCACGACACCGACGCCAGCACCGAGCCGGGGGTAAACCACACCCAGTTCTGGTTTTCGCGCGAATGGCCGCGATGATCGAAATCCCTGCGATCGTGCGCGGGGCCATAGCGATACAGCGTAGTCGCCACTGCCGCGCCCACCAGAGCCAGCATGACATACGAGCCCAACTGGCTGACGATCAGCAGCGCGGGCGGCGCGCCGGGCAGCAGGCTTTCCACTTGGACCAGCGCAGCGATCAGGATCAGCGCGCCGATCGCGGTCGATACCGCCGTCGCCGCAATCGCCAGCGCGAGCGCATAAAGCGCGATAAACCCGCGCGTCTCCTTGACTTCGCACGCGACATTCAGCGCGGTCACCAGCGACCCCGCGCAATTGCCGATACCATACAGCGCGATCAGCAGCGCGGTGATCACGCCCAAGCCTTTCTTGCCGGCCGAAGTCTTGACCATGTCCATCAATTGATCGCCGATCAGGTGCGCGGCAGCGGACGGCATGACCGAGGTCAGTTGCTCGACATTGTGAATCACGCTCACCGGATCGGCGAGCAAACCGTAGATGAGCACGATCGCAGCCAGCAGCGGCACGATCGCCAGAAACCCGTAAAACGCGACGCCTGCCGCAATCAGCCCGATGTGATCGTCGCCCGACTTGCGCCAGGTTTCCAGCAGCAAAGTCTTCCACGGCGTTTCGGGTTTCCACTGCGATAGCGACAACGCAAAGTTGCCCGGTGGGCCGGACACACTGACCCCGGCCCCGACGCCATCGGTTTTGCCCGGCCGATCGACCTGTTCCTCGCCCATAACCAGTAATGCCCGCCCGACGACGGCGAGTATGCCATCGCTTTGAACAATGCTGAATCTGGCATTTCGGGTCCAAAGCCCCTACCCTGGTTGCCCAAAAAGGCCGTCCTGGCGCTCACAAACGCCACCGCGATACCGAACCAAACCGGCAATCTGCCGTTAATCCCGTAACGGCCACATCTGGGCTTGATCCTCAAAGGGGTATGAATGCTCGATTCGACGACCTGCAAACTCCGGCATATCGCCCGGAGATCGGCCCCCGCTGCAATCGCCCTCGTGACCCAGTTTGCGCTGGCGACACCCGCACAGGCGCAAGTCGTGCCGGACAACGGCTTGTCGACCGCCGATGCGCTGGCGCACGATTTCGGGTCGGCGGTCGCACTGGTCCATCACCAATTGGCGATGCCGTTCCGCTACCGCTTTGGCCTGGTCGAGCTGATTGCGCTGGTGGCGCTGGCGCTGGTGATCGCGTGGCCGTTGCGGCTGTGGGTGCTGATCCGGGTTTCGCGCTTCCTGCGTACGGCGCCGATGGAACACCGGCTGGCACTGCGCACAAAGGCGCTCGCGACAGTGCTGATCACGACCGTGCTGATGGCGCTGGCCGGGCATATCGCGATTGCGGCGGTGCGCTCGATACTGATCCTGTTGCCCGAAACCGACGTTTTGGCGCGCACGGTGCGCATGGCGATCGGGGTGACCGGGCTGGGCATGGGCATCGGCCGCGCGCTGCGTTCGGCCGAAGACAAGACGTGGCGGCCGCTGCCGCTGCCCGAAGGGCTGGGCGTCACGATCGCATTCTATCCGTTTGCGGCGGGCCTCGTCCTGGGCCTGACCAATATCATCGACCAGGCGGCGCGCGTGCTGCATGCGACCGAAACCGGCTGGTTCGTGGCGCAATGCGTGATCCTGCTGGTCGAAACACTGCTCATCGCCCGGTTCCTGGTGCTGGCGGGCGAGGCGCGCGCGCGCGCCCTCGACCATGTGCCAGATGCGCCCGGGACAAAGGCCCCGGTTATCCCTGCCGTATTCGGTATTACCGCGCTGGTCTGGGCGGCGCTGGCGGTGGGGATCGGCGCATTCATTTTCGGCGAAACCCGGTTCGGCATGGTCGTGCTGCAGGAATTGCTGTGGGCCGCGCTGGTGCTGACGGTAACCTGGCTGATCACCAGCTTTATCGACGCGCTGATGGCGCAATTGTTCGATGAAGACTGGGCGATCGGGCGCTTTGCCACCGCGGTCGTCGGCGTCCAGCGGGCGCGGATGAAGCAGGTCGCGCTGCTGGGCAGTGCGCTGCTGTCGGTGCTGGTCTGGCTGTTTGCGCTGGGCCTGGTCGCCGCGCCGCTGCATGGCAACCACGCCGCGGTGATGGACCAGATCCAGCCGGATATGCTGTTCAGCGCGTTGCAGGGCCTGCACCTGTCGCCGCGCACGGTCGGCGCCGCGCTGACCGTGCTGGTGGTCGGCATCGTGCTGACCCGGATGCTGCGCGGATGGCTGGAAAACAGCTTCCTGCCAACGACTTCGCTCGACATCGGGGTGCGGACCTCGCTGGTGACCGGGTTGTCGTATGTCGGCATCCTGGTGGCGATGGTGCTGGCGACCCAGATGATGGGGCTGCAGCTCGAGAAAATCACGCTGATCGCCAGCGCGCTGTCGGTCGGCATCGGTTTCGGCCTGCAATCGATCATCCAGAACTTCGTGTCGGGCGTGATCCTGCTGATCGAGCGGCCGGTCAAAGTCGGCGACTGGGTGGTGGTTTCGGGCGCGGAGGGCACGATCCGCAAGATCCGGGTGCGCGCGACCGAACTCGTGACCGTGGGCGGCGGCACGGTCATCGTGCCGAATTCGTCGTTCATTTCGTCCAATGTCGCCAATCGCGCGGATTCGCGGATGAGTGAACGGGTCGACCTGGTGCTGATCGTGGGCGGGGTCCCGACTGCGGCTTTGGCGCGCGATGCGCTGCGCGAACTGATCGCGGGGTGCACTGTGCTGCGCGACGATCCTGCGCCGGTGATCACGATGACCTTGATCGGCAAAGGCGAGTGGACGTTTGCGATCAAGGTCTACAGCCGGCCGGGAACCTCGGTATCGCAAGGCAAAAGCGCGCTGCTGTTCTGGGTCTGCGAACAGACCGAGGGCAAGGATCTGACGATCACCTCGCCGGTTCCGACCTGACGAATGATAACCTGGATAGACCGCGCAATACCCAAACCCCGCTCATCCTGAGCCCGTCGAAGGATGCGCGCAACCGCGGGCCTTGGTGTCTGGCGCATGTGAATTGGGCGAGCGTTGGCGCGCATCCTTCGACGGGCTCAGGATGAGCGGTGGTGGTTAGGAAGCAACGCCCTTGCGCAAGGCCGAGGGCGGCACGCCGAAGCGCTGCCGGATGCGGCGCGAGAAATGCGCGGCGCTGACGAACCCGCAATCCAGCGCGATTTGCGTGATCGCCGCATCGGTCGTGCGCAACCGGTGCGCGGCGCTGTCCAGCCGCAACGCCAGCGCGGTTTCGGCCATGCTCTGCCCCAGGTGATCGTGAAACAGCCGCTCGATCTGGCGCAATGACCGCCCGCAGGCCTGCGCGATCGCCTCGCGCGCAATCGGACGATCGAGCGAAGCCTCGATCAACGCCAGCGCCTGCAGCACGATATGGTTTGTGGTGCCATGGCGTTCGGCCGGGCTCAACCGTTGCGGCCCGGCGGCATCGCGCGGGGTGGTGCGGATAAACCACTCGCCGACCCGCGCGGCCAGGTCGGCGCCATGGTCACGCGCGATCAGCGCCAGCGCGAGATCAAGCCCCGCCGTGCCCCCCGCGCACGTAATCACCGGGCCATCGATCACATACAGCCCGCCCTCCAGCGCGACATCGGGGAATTCCTCCGCAAACAGTGGGCGGTGTTCCCAATGGATCGTCGCCCGCCGCCCCGCCAGCAGCCCCGCGCGCGCCATCACATAAGGCCCGCCCGAAACACCCGCGATCGTGCAATCCGCGCGCGCCAATTGCCGCAACCAGCCATACGTCGCCGGATCGTTGAACTGCCGCGGATCACCGCCGGCAAACACAAACAGCACGCGGCACGCCAGTTTGTCGCCGACCCGCGCGTTGGCCAGAATGCGCGCGCCATTGGTCGCCTCGACCGCCTGGCCATCGGGCGAAACATGGACCCATTGGTACAGCGTGCGCCCCGACAACGTGTTCGCGGCACGAAACGCCTCGACCAGCGCGGCATAGCCCATCAGCGCAAAGCCGGGGATCAGCAACAAACCCAAACGGACGGGGGGCGACAAATCGCGGTCTATGTCTTTTTCGGACATGCGAATATCATAAATGGACAAGCGGACCGCGCGCAACCTGCATATGTCTGTCATCAGACTTTAGGCCCCGCGCGAAAGACCCATGATGCGCTATTCGATCCTGGAACTGGCAAAACAGGCGTTGAAACGCCACAAGGGCTGGGGCCCGGCCTGGCGCGATGCGTCGCCGAAAGACGGCTACGACATCGTCATCGTCGGCGGCGGCGGCCACGGGCTGGCGGCGGCTTATTATCTGGCCAAAGTGCACGGCATCACCAATGTGGCACTGGTCGAGCGCGGCTGGATCGGCGGCGGCAATGCCGGGCGCAACACCACGATCATTCGCTCGAACTATGGCCTGCCCGGCAACGAGCCGTTCTACGAATGGTCGATGAAGCTGTGGGAAGGGCTGGAGCAGGAGCTGAATTACAACGCGATGGTCAGCCAGCGCGGCGTGCTCAACCTGTACCATTCGGATCCGCAGCGCGATGCTTACGCCCGGCGCGGCAATGCGATGCGCATGCACGGGGTCGACTGCACTTTGCTCGACGCCGATGGCGTGCGCAAAATGGTGCCGTTCCTCGATTTCGACAATGCGCGCTTTCCGATCGATGGCGGCCTGTTGCAGGAACGCGGCGGCACCGCGCGCCACGATGCGGTCAACTGGGGTTATGCACGCGCGGCCTCGGCGCTGGGAGTCGACATCATCCAGAATTGCGACGTGACCGGGTTCCTGCGCGATGCCAGCGGCGCGGTAACGGGCGTCGAAACCAGCCGCGGCACTATCCGAGCGGGCAAAGTCGGCATGGCGGTGGCGGGCATGACCGGCCATGTCGCCGCGATGGCGGGTTTGCGCCTGCCGATCGAAAGCCATGTGCTGCAGGCTTTCGTGTCCGAGGGGCTCAAACCGCTGATCCCGGGCGTGATCACGTTCGGCATGGGGCATTTCTATGTCAGCCAGTCGGACAAGGGCGGGCTGGTATTCGGCGGCGATATCGACGGGTACAATTCCTATGCCCAGCGCGGCAACCTGCCGGTGGTGGAGGACGTGTGCGAAGGCGGCATGGCGCTGATGCCGATGATCGGCCGCGTGCGGATGCTGCGCAGTTGGGGCGGGATCATGGATATGAGCATGGATGGCTCGCCGATCATCGATCGGACGCCGATCGACGGGCTCTATCTCAATGCCGGGTGGTGTTATGGCGGGTTCAAGGCGACGCCGGCTTCGGGCTGGTGCTTTGCGCATCTGCTTGCCACCGATCAGCCGCATGAAACCGCGACTGCGTTCCGGCTCGACCGGTTCCGCACCGGCCATGTGATCGACGAAAAGGGCGCCGGCGCCCAACCCAATCTGCACTGAGGAGCCAGGAAAATGCGCATCCCATGCCCATTTTGTGGCAGCCGCGATTCCCGCGAATTCACTTATCGCGGCGATTCTGCACCCGTGCGTCCAGACGGCGAGGACGCCGATACGATGTTCGATTACCTGTATGTGCGCGACAACCCGGCGGGCGCGTTCGAAGAGCTGTGGTACCACACGCAAGGGTGCCGCAACTGGCTGCGCGTGGAGCGCGATACGCGCACGCATGTCGTTGGTGAAGCGCGGTTTGCGCATCCGGAGCGCAACGCATGACCGGGCCATCGTTTCGCTTGGCGAGCGGCGGGCTGGTTGATCGCTCGCGGACGCTGACATTCACGTTCGACGGCAAGACCTATACCGGGCACCCCGGCGACACGCTTGCCTCGGCCTTGCTGGCGCATGGCGTCCGGTTGTTCGGGCGCAGTTTCAAATACCACCGCCCGCGCGGGGTTTTGACCGCGGGCAGTGAAGAACCCAATGCGCTGGTGACTTTGCGGACTGGTGCGCGTGCCGAGCCCAACACACGCGCGACGACGATCGAATTGTATGACGGGCTGGAGGCGAGCAGCCAGAACCGCTGGCCCAGCCTGGCGTTCGACATGATGGCGGTGAACCAGCTAGCCGCGCCGCTGTTTGTCGCCGGGTTCTACTACAAGACGTTCATGTGGCCCGCCAAGGCGTGGGAGAAGCTGTACGAGCCGCTGATTCGCCGCGCCGCCGGGCTAGGCGCGGTGTCGGGCGCGGAAGATCCCGACCACTATGAGCATGATCACGCATTCTGCGATCTGCTGGTGGTTGGCGCTGGGCCGGCCGGGCTGATCGCGGCGCGTGATGCCGCGCGGGCCGGGCTGCGAGTGGTGATTGCGGATGAAAACGTGGTGCCGGGCGGGCAATTGCTGTCTGAACGGGTCAAGATCGATGGTCAGAGCGGCGCGCAGTGGGCGGCTGGCGTTTTGGCCGAACTTGCCGCCATGCCGAACGTGCGCGTGCTGACCCGGACGACGGTGTTTGGCCGCTTTGACCAGGGTGAACATGGCGCGATCGAACAGGTCGCCGATCATATCGCGATCCCCGCGCCGGGCCAGCCGCGCCAGCGGATGTGGAAAATCGTCGCGACGCGCACAATCCTGGCGACCGGTGCGACCGAGCGGCCGATCGTGTTCGACGGCAATGACCGGCCCGGCGTGATGCTGGCCAGCGCGGTCTCGACGTATTGCAACCGGTTTGGCGTGGCGCCGGGCCGCCGCGCGGTGGTGCTGACCACGGGTGACAGCGGATGGCAGACGGCGGCGGATTTGCTGGCGGCGGGTGTGACTTTGCTGGCGGTGATCGATACGCGCGGCAAAGTGTCCGAGACGTTGGCCACGCCGATCCGCGCAGCCGGGGTGCAGGTTTTTGTCGGCGGCACGCTGACCGAAGCCAAAGGCAGTCCGTTGTCGCGCGTGATTGCCAGCGATGCGAATGGCGCGGTCCACACTTTCGCCGCCGATTTGCTGGCGGTGGCGGGCGGATGGAACCCGCAAGTGGCGCTGGCCGCGCATCTGGGCGACAAGCCCGTGTGGCGCGACGATATCGCGGCCTATGCGCTGGGCACGGCGCCTGCCGGGCTGAGCGCTGCGGGTGCGGCTGATGGGGTTTTCGGGCTGGCGGGTGTGCTCGCGTCGGCGCAAGCGGCGGCGGCCGAAGTCGTGACAGCCTTGGGCAAAAACCCGGACGCGCGCGAATTGCCCCATGCCGATGATACCCCGCACGGTGTGAGCGCCGTCTGGGCCAGCGGACCGTGCAAGGCCAAGGCGTTCGTCGATTTTCAGCACGATGTCACCGCCAGCGATGTCACGCTCGCCGTGCGCGAAGGCTATACCAGCGTCGAACATTTCAAACGCTACACCACGCTCGGCATGGCGACCGACCAGGGCCGCGTTGCGCAAGTCAACGGCCACGCGCTGCTCGCCGCCGCGACCGGCAAGGCGCTCGCCGAAACCGGCACGATCCGCGCGCGGCCACCAGTGGTGCCTGTGGCGATCGGCGCATTCGGCGGGCACCATCGCGGGCGCCATTTCCGCCCCGAGCGCCGCACCGCCAGCCACGGCTGGGCGACAGCCCAAGGCGCGGTGTTTGTCGACGCGGGCCTGTGGAAACGCGCGCAGTGGTTCCCCCGCACCGGCGAAACCGGCTGGCGCCAGTCGGTCGATCGCGAAGTCATGGCGACGCGCGGCGGCGTCGGGCTGTGCGATGTCTCCACCCTGGGCAAGATCGAGCTGATCGGGCCCGATGTCGGCACGCTGCTCGACCGACTGTATATCAACGGATTTTCGAAGCTGGCGGTGGGCAAGGCGCGCTATGGCGTGATGTTGCGCGAAGACGGTTTCGTCATGGACGACGGCACCGTGACGCGGCTTGCCGATGATCGCTGGTTCATGACCACGACCACCGCCAATGCCGCGCCGGTGATGCAGCATATCGATTTCGCCCGGCAAGTGCTGTGGCCCGATCTCGATGTTTCGGCGGTGTCGGTGACCGAACAATGGGCGACCTATGCGGTTGCCGGCCCGCGTGCGCGCGATCTGCTGGCGGCGGCTTTGCCCGACGTCGACATGTCGAATGCGGCATTGCCATACATGGGCGCGATCACGCTGCGCTGGCGCGGCTATGCCGCCCGGCTGTACCGCCTGTCGTTTTCGGGCGAACTGGCGTACGAAATAAGCGTTCCGGCGTCGCAGGGCGCGGTGCTGGTCGAGCATCTGTTTGCAGTCGGCGCGGCGTTTGACCTGACCGCCTATGGCACCGAAGCGTTGGGCGTGATGCGCATCGAAAAAGGCCATCCGGCGGGCAACGAGCTCAATGGCTGGACCACCGCGACCGACCTCGGGATGGGGCGCATGGCATCGACCAAAAAGGATTACGTCGGGCGAATCATGGCGGGGCGGCCGGCGCTGGTCGATCCGGCGCGGCCCCGGCTGGTCGGGTTGAAACCGGTGGATGGCTCATCGCCGGTCCGCGCGGGCGGGCATCTGCTGCGCCAGGGTGCGGATCCGGTCGCGGCCAATGACGAAGGCTATGTCAGTTCGGCGTGTTATTCGCCCAATCTCGGCCATCCGATTGCGCTCGGGTTTTTGACAAACGGCGCCGATCGCCATGGCGAACAGGTTGTCGTCCACGACCCGGTGCGCGGCGCCGATGTCCTGGCCGAAGTGTGCGATCCGGTGTTTTTCGATCCGGCAGGGGAGAGACTGCGTGGTTGATGTTTCGGTAAATCAACTGACGGGCTCTGGCCTCGCCAATGTCATGCCGCGCGCGGGCAAAGGCGCCGATGCGGTCGGGGCCGTGCTTGGGTTTGAAATCGGTGCTGGCCCGGTGACGAGCACAGGTGACGCGATCGCGCTGTGGGGCAATGCGCCCGGGCAATGGCTGGCCTATGCCGAGGCGGCCGCGCCCGACTGGGTGGACCAACTCGGCGAAAAGCTGGCGGATTGCGCCGTCGTCGTCGATCAGTCGAGCGCGTACAGCGTGTTCCACGTGACGGGCGGCGATGCACAGCGCCTGTTGCAGAAAGGCCTGCCGGTCGATCTGACCGCGCTGGCGCCGGGCGCGATCGTCGTCAGCACGATTGCGCATCTGGGCGTGATCGTGCAATTCGCCGCGCCCGATGACTACAAACTTGCCACTTTCCGCAGCTTTACCAATGGCCTGCGCCACTGGCTGGATGCGTCCATCCCCGCACTCTGAATTTTATCGAGGGACCCTCGCATGACCGAGTTTCTGCTTACCCTTTCGTGCGGCAATGTGCCGGGTATCGTCGCGGCGACCGCCACCTCGATTTTCAACCAGGGCGGCAACATTACCGAGGCGTCGCAGTACGACGATATCGTCGCCAACCGCTTCTTCATGCGGCTGGTATTCGGCGTCGAAGGCACCGCGGATGAAGCCGCGATCCGCGCCGACCTGACCGCGATCGCCGAAAAATTCGCGATGACCTGGACCCTGCGCCGCCGCGAAGACCTGCAGAAAGTGCTGATCCTGGTCAGCAAGTTCGATCATTGCCTGGTCGACCTGCTGTACCGCCTGAAAATGGGCGAAATCGCGATGGACGTCGTCGGCGTGGTCTCGAACCACCCGCAATCCTCTCTGAGCGATATCAATTTCGGCGACATCCCGTTCCACTACCTGCCCGTCACCAAAGACACCAAGGCCGACCAGGAAGCAAAAATCCGCGCGATTGCAGACGAAACCGGCACCGACCTGGTCGTCCTGGCGCGCTATATGCAGATCCTGTCCGACGAAATGGCATCATGGCTGTCGGGCCGCTGCATCAACATCCACCATTCGTTCCTGCCCGGGTTCAAGGGCGCCAAGCCCTACCACCAGGCGCACGTGCGCGGGGTCAAGCTGATCGGCGCAACCGCGCATTACGTGACCGGCGACCTCGACGAAGGCCCGATCATCGAACAGGATGTCGAACGCATCACCCACGCCGACCAGGCCGACGACCTCGTGCGCAAGGGCCGCGATATCGAACGGCGCGTGCTGGCCCGTGCGGTGCAGTTGCATCTCGATGGCCGCAGCCTGTTGCATGGGAACAAGACGGTCGTGTTCCGCGATTAAGCGTTCGCTGGGGCATACGGCGAGGCGCAAACATCTCAGTATCGTCGCCCCGGGCTTGACCCGGGGTCCCGCTGTCTTTCGCGCGACGCCCGAAAAGGACGCAATACCGAATTGCAATGATGCGAACGTTAAGGGCCTCCGGCGGCAAAGGGCCAAGGGCCCTTTGAACCCGTTACCGTCTTGACCTGCTCGCTGTTCAGGCAATTGCGTCCCGCCGCGCAGCGGCCAGATTGTCTTCCGACGCAGCGGCGGGATGCTCCGCTGAACTGACACCCCAACGCGGACGGTAATGGGATGCAAGGGCCCTTGGCCCTTGCCCGCCGGAGGCACCCTAAGCGCCAGCCGGATTTGGCGTGGGCGCGAAGGAAGTAAGTGGGATCCAGGGTCAAACCCGGGATGACGAGGAGTAGGTGTGGGGTGGTCGCACCAAATCTTTCCTCTTGGGAAATTCCGTTTCTTCATGATTGACACACTCCTGTTTGCCAGACTATCCCGAAGTCTACGCGAGCGGAGAGTCACGAGAGATGTGTGGAATTGTCGGCCTGTTCCTGAAGGACCCGGAGCTGGAGCCCGAACTGGGCCGGCTGCTGGCCGATATGCTGGTCGTGATGACCAGTCGCGGCCCCGATAGTGCGGGCTTTGCGGTCTATGGTGGCGGCACCGCGGATCATTTGAAAATCACAGTGCGCGGGCCGAATCTCGACGAAGTCGCGAAGGCGCTGGCGGGCGTGGCGGTCGCGACCAAGCGCGATACGCATATGGTGCTGTCGTTTGCGGCCAGCGCCGAGGACCAGGTGCGCGGCTGGATCGCGCTCACGCGCCCCGATCTGGTGGTGACCGGCACCGGCAAGCGCATCGAATTGTACAAGGAAGTCGGCCTGCCGCGCCAGGTCGCCGATCGGTTTGCCTTGCCCGCGATGGCCGGTACGCACGGCATCGGCCACACCCGGATGGCGACCGAATCTGCGGTCACCACCGACGGCGCGCATCCATTTTCGACCGGGCGCGACCAGTGCCTGGTGCACAATGGCTCGCTGTCGAACCATCGCTCGCTGCGCCGCAAGCTCGAGCACGAAGGCCTGAATTTTGCGACCGACAACGACAGCGAAGTCGCCGCCGGATACATCAGTTGGCGGCTGCGCGAAGGCGATAGCCTGACCGCGGCGCTCGAGGCGGGGCTCGAGGATCTCGACGGGTTTTATACGTTCGTGATCGGCACCGAAAACGGCTTTGCGGTGATGCGCGACCCGATTTCGTGCAAGCCCGCGGTCATGGCCGAAACCGATCAGTATGTCGCATTCGGCTCCGAATACCGCGCGCTGGTCGGCTTGCCCGGCATCGAACAGGCGCGTATCTTCGAGCCCGAACCGGCGCATGCCTATGTCTGGGAGCGGAACTGATGCCCGCCAAAGAACAGGCAATAATGGTGGATTTGGCTGTAACTTCGAAGCGCGATTTGAATGCGGCGCTCCACGCGCTGCCCACCAACACCAACGAAACCCACTGGCGTGTTGCCAATCCCGAAGGCGCGCATGCGCTGGCCGCCGGGGTCAATGCGCCGGTGACGATCGAAATCGATGGCCATGCCGGGTACTACTGCGCGGGGATGAACCAGCTCGCGACCGTGATCGTCAACGGCAATGCCGGGGTTGGCGTCGCCGAAAACATGATGTCGGGCCGCGTCCATGTCAAAGGCGATGCCAGCCAGGCGGCGGGCGCGACCGCGCATGGCGGGTTGCTGGTGATCGACGGCAATGCGTCGGCGCGCTGCGGCATTTCGATGAAGGGCGTCGATATCGTCGTCAAAGGGTCGATCGGGCCGATGTCGGCGTTCATGGCGCAGGCGGGCAACCTGGTGGTGCTGGGCGACGCCGGCGAAGCGCTGGGCGACAGCCTGTATGAAACGCGCATTTTCGTGCGCGGCGCGGTCAAGAGCCTGGGCGCCGACTGCATCGAAAAAGACCTGCGCCCCGAACACGTTGAAATCCTGTCGCAACTTCTGACGGATGCCGGCGTCGAGGGGGTCAGCCCAAGTGAATTCCGCCGCTATGGTTCGGCGCGCGGGTTGTACAATTTCCACGTCGACAACGCCTCGGCGTACTGAGGATACCGCGATGGAAACGCCAAAAACCCTGCCGCGCTTTTCCGCGACATTCGATCCGCACACCCTCGCGGAAATCCGCCGTGCGGCCGCCACCGGGATCTACGACATCCGCGGTGGCGGGACGAAACGCGCGCTGCCGCATTTCGACGACCTGCTGTTCCTGGGCGCGTCGGTGTCGCGCTATCCGCTGGAAGGCTATCGCGAAAAGTGCGCAACCGATGTGTGGCTCGGCACGCGTTTCGCCAAGAAACCGATCCACCTGAAAACCCCGATCACGATCGCCGGCATGAGCTTTGGCGCGCTGTCGGCGCAGGCCAAGGAAGCGCTCGGACGCGGCGCGACGATCGCCGGCACCAGCACCACCACCGGCGATGGCGGGATGACGCCCGAGGAACGCGGCCAGTCGCAGACCTTGGTCTACCAATACCTGCCCAGCCGTTATGGCATGAACCCCGATGACATTCGCAAAGCCGATGCGATCGAAGTGGTGATCGGCCAGGGCGCCAAGCCCGGCGGCGGCGGCATGTTGTTGGGGCAAAAAATCTCCGACCGCGTGGCCGCGATGCGCACGTTGCCGATGGGCATCGACCAGCGATCGGCGTGCCGTCATCCCGATTGGACCGGGCCCGACGATCTCGAAATCAAGATCGAGGAACTGCGCGAAATCACCGATTGGGAAAAGCCGATCTATGTGAAAGTCGGCGCGACCCGGCCCTATTATGACGTCGCGCTCGCAGTGAAATCGGGCGCCGATGTGGTCGTGCTCGATGGCATGCAGGGCGGCACGGCGGCCACACAAGACGTGTTTATCGAACATGTTGGCATTCCGATCCTTGCTGCAATCCGCCCCGCAGTGCAGGCTTTGCAGGACCTGGGCATGCACCGCAAAGTGCAGTTGATCGTGTCGGGCGGTATCCGCAATGGCGCCGATGTGGCCAAAGCCCTGGCGCTGGGCGCTGATGCCGTCGCGATCGGCACCGCCGCGCTGGTCGCGCTGGGCGACAACGATCCGCATCTGGAAGCGGAATACCAGGCCTTGGGCACGACCGCGGGCGCCTATGACGATTGGCACGAAGGCCGCGATCCGGCCGGCATCACCACGCAGGATCCGGTCCTGGCCGCAAGGCTCGATCCGGTCGCGGCGGGGCGGCGGCTCGCCAATTACCTGGCAGTGCTGACCCTGGAAGCGCAGACGATCGCGCGCGCCTGCGGCAAAAGCCACCTCCACAATCTGGAACCCGAAGACCTGGTGGCGCTGACACTCGAGGCCGCCGCGATGGCGCGCGTGCCACTGGCCGGCACCGACTGGATTCCCGGCGCGCGCTTCTGATTTCCTGCTTTGCGAAAGATGCCCCGATGACCACCCAGCTTGCCGAAATCGCCCAGGCAAAGGGCATCAAATACTTCCTGGTGTCCTACACCGACCTGTTCGGGCACCAGCGCGCCAAGCTGGTCCCGGCCTCCGCAATCGGCGAAATGCAGAAGAACGGCGCAGGCTTTGCCGGCTTCGCCACATGGCTCGACATGTCACCCGCCGACCCCGACCTGTTTGCGATCCCCGATCCCGAGAGCCTGATCCAGCTTCCGTGGAAACCGGAAGTGGGCTGGCTCGCGTCGGACCTGTGGATGGCCGGCAAACCCGTCGCGGCCAGCCCGCGCAACGCACTGAAAGCCCAAATCGCCCGCGCGGCAGAACTCGGTTTCCAGTTGAAAACCGGCGTCGAGTGCGAATTCTTCCTGATCACGCCCGATGGCAACGCAATCGCCGACACCGCCGATACGCATGCGAAACCATGCTACGACGAACAGGCGCTGATGCGCCGCTATGACGTCGTCACCGAAATCTGCGACGCCATGCTCGACCTGGGCTGGAAACCCTACCAAAACGACCACGAAGACGCCAATGGCCAGTTCGAACTGAACTGGCATTACGAGGACGCGCTCGTCACCGCCGACCGCATGGCGTTCTTCAAGTTCATGGCCAAATCCGTCGCCGAAAAACACGGCATGCGCGCCACCTTCATGCCAAAACCGTTCATCAACCTGACCGGCAACGGCTGCCACATCCACCTGTCGATGTGGCGCGGCGACGACAACGCCTTCGCCGGCGAAGACGACATCACCGATACCGCCCGCCATTTCATCGGCGGCCTGCTCCACAGCGCCCCCGCCATGGCCGCCATCACCAACCCCACGGTCAACAGCTACAAACGCATCAACGCCCCGCGCACCAACTCCGGCGCAACCTGGTCGCCCAATTCGGTAACCTGGACCGGCAACAACCGCACCCACATGATCCGCGTCCCCGAACCCAACCGCCTGGAATTGCGGCTCGCGGATGGCGCGGTAAATCCGTACCTGCTGCCCGCCGTCGCCCTGGCGGCAGGCCTCGACGGTATCATCAACGCCCGCGACCCCGGCCCGCGCCTGGACATCAACATGTACACCCAGGGCGAACAGATCGGCGATGTGCCTAAACTGCCGCTGAACCTGCTCGACGCCATCCGCGCGCTGGAGGGTAACGCTGTCCTGAACGAAGCGCTCCCCGCGTTGATCCCGGCCTACACCAAGCTCAAACACTCTGAATGGAACGACTACGCGCGCCACCTGACCGACTGGGAACGTAGCAACACGCTCGACTGCTAAATCCTCCCCGCTCCGGGGAGGGGGACCGCGCGAAGCGTGGTGGAGGGGCCTCTCGGCCGGGCGAAACAGAAGCCTCCGGCGGGCAAGGGTTAACACCCTTGCATCCCGTTACCGTCTGACCGGTTTGTCGCTCAGGCCTTTGCGCCGCGCCGCTGAGGGGGTGAAAATTCTGCCGCTACGCGGCGGGAGATCCAGGCAAAATCATCCCCTCTTCTCGTCATCCCGGACTTGATCCGGGATCCAGCTTTTCTTTGCGCGCGTGGTGCAAATGGTAAGCACCGAGCAGAAAGGCAGCGGGACCCCGGATCAAGTCCGGGGCGACGATAATCTTATGTCATCACGTTCTCGCGTCCATGGGCAATAGCCATCGGTCGCCGGAGGGCACTTCACACTTCCGCCAAGTCCGCTCCCCGAGGCGCGGTGGCTTTTCCCAGCGTGGCAGCTAGCAACGCGATATCCGGCCCGTTCGCCCGATCCTCGATCAACGGCGGCACAAGTTCGCGAACCGCGGCATAGGCTGCATGCGTACCATGACCCAGCAAATCGCTAACCCCGCGCAATTCCACCGCCTGCGCCGCGACGATCAGCTCGATCGCGACGAGGTGGCGCATGTGGTCGATCATCGCTTCGGTCTTGGCCAGCACAGCAGGGGCCATCGATGCCTGGTCCTCTGCGCCATCGGACACCGGGATCGGGCTCAGCGAAATCGGCAACGCAAGGTGGCGGATGTGCGCTTCCAGTGACGACACCAGTTTCTGCACCGGTTGGAACCCAGTCCGGCTGGCGTCTATTGGCGCGAGAAAGCGCGGCAGGTCGGAAAAGCCGGCGGACAGGATCTTCATCGTGCGGTGAGCGGTGCCGGCGGCGCAGTGGGCGATCGCCTGGCCGAGGCGTTCCCAGCTCAGCACGAAGGCTGTCAGGTCGAAATTGCCTTGCGACAGCATCAGGTTATCGCCGGGCAAAACCACCGGATTGTCGCCGGAACTGCCCAGCTCGATCTGCGTCACCTGCTGTGCTTCACCGATGGCGTGGTGCAGCGCGCCCCAGACTTGCGGGACGCAGCGATAGCTTAGGGGATCCTGCAACCGTCGTGCCGCGTTGGGCTGGGTCAGCGCGCCGCCCCGTAGCAGCGCACGCATCCGTGCCGCGATTTCGCGCTGGCCGAACGCGGGGCGCGCGGCGAGCGCGCGATCATCCAGCGCGGTGACATTCGCGCGAAACGCCTCGAACATCAGCGCCGCCCCGGCCAGCGACCAACCCATCAGCCGATCGAGATCGGCCAGCCGCAGGCAGGCGAGGCCTGTCGACAAGCTGTTGGCGACGACCAGCGCGTGCCCATCCTTTGGCCCGAGCGGCAAGGGTTGCAATCCGGCGCGCTCGAGCGCGATGGCGGCCGGCATCACTTCGCCGCCCCATTCCGCGTCGCCCGATCCCAGCAGCCCGCGCGCCATATGGGCGAGCGGGGCGAGATCGGCCGCGCCGATCGAGCCGAGCGCGGGGATGACCGGATGCACGCCGGCATTCAGCGCCGCCACCAGCGCGGTGAATACCGCCGGCGAAACGCCGGTGCCACCCGCAGCCATGCCAGCGATCCGCGCCGTCATCATCGCGCGCACGGCTTCGCGTGGCAGCGCCGGGCCCACGCCGATCGATCGCCCATCCGCCACGCGCAATTGAAATGCGACCAGATCGTCCGCCGACAACCGTGTATCGACCCCCGCGCCCAGCCCGGTGGTCAAGCCATAGACCGGCGCATCCAATGCGAGATGATGATCGACCACCGCGCGTGCAGCCACCACGCGTTGCAGCGCATCGGCCGACACCACCAGCCGCGCATCGTGGCGGGCGATCGCCACGATATCTGCCGCGGTCATCGGCGTCGTCATGGGAATGTCGCGACTGGTCAAGCGAACCGCAACCGCTGGCCAATGCCCAGCCGCGCGCCCTTTTCGAGCATCGCGTGCCCTAGCGCGATATCGGACAGCGACAGCCCGCGATGCCAGAACAGAATCGTTTCCGCTTCGTTTTCGCGCCCGGGTTTCAGCCCCGCGACAATCTGGCCCAGCTCGGCATGCAGCGTCTGTTCGGACAATTTGCCGGCCTCGACATGCGCGCGCAGCGCACCGAACTTGCCGCCTTTGCACTGGCCCCAATCGTCGACGACCAGTTTCCCCATGATATCGGTCAGCGACAGTTCGACCGCGCTCATCGTCCCATAAGGCATGACCAGCGCGCCCGGCTTGATCCATTCCGTGCGCAGCAACGGGGTCGGCTCATTCAGCCGCGACGCCTCGACCACGATATCCGCACCCTCGACGCAAGTCTGCCAATCCTCCGTCGCGACAACTGGCTTGCCCAAATCCTGGCTCAGCCGTTCGGCAAACCCGTTGCGGCTTTCGGGCCGGCGCGAATGCACGCGAATCTCGTCGAAATCGAACAGCCGATCGAGCAGCCGCACATTCCAGTACGCCGTGCCCCGCGCGCCGATATGGCCCAGCACTTTCGACCCCTCGCGCGCCAGATACTTCGCACCAAGCGCAGTAATCGCCCCCGTGCGCATATCGGTGATCCCGCTGGCATCGAGCAAAGCCCGCGGAATGCCGTTGGCCGGATCAAGCAGCAACAGCATCGCCAGCTCGGACGGCAACCCCTGCTGGTAATTGTCCACAAAATCGCCGACCACCTTGACGCCGGCCAGATCGATCGGCGCCTTCAACGCGCCGCGCAGCACATTGAAATGCCCATTGGCAACGCCCGGCTCCAGATGCACACGCGGCTCGATCACACCCTCGCCGCGCCCTTGCGCCGCAAGCCCGGCCTCGATCGCATCGAGCAGTTCATCATCGGTGATCGCCAGCGCCTCGATGTCGAAGCGATTGAAGTACGTGATGTAAATGGGCGGTGTGCCGCTGCCCGACATGGCGATCTCCGATGTTAAAATCCTCCCCGAAACGGGGAGGGGGACCACGCGTAGCTGTGGTGGTGGGGCCTCTCGGCTGGGTGGAACAGAAGCCTCCGGCGGGCAAGGGTTTACACCCTTGCATCCCGTTATCGTCTTGACCGGCATGTCGCCCAAGCCGTTGCATCCCGCCGCAAAGCGGCTGAAATCCTGCCGCTGCGCGGCGGGACGCAAACGTAAAAATAGCACGCAGTTCAGGACGGTAACGGGATCCAAGGGTGTTAACCCTTGGCCGCCGGAGGCTCTTGGTCAGCACTATGAGGCACCGCCCCTCCACCACGCTACGCGCGGTCCCCCTCCCCCAAGGGGGAGGATTTTCTGTCCCAATCGACCGGCTCGATGCGGCCCAGCATGAACACCCACCCGATCAGGCCCAGCACGTTGACCAGGCCGGCCACCAGGAACGCGCTGAAGTATGAGCCGGCGCTGGCATCGATCAGGACGCCGGCGAAGACCATGCCGATAATGCCGGGGAAATTGCCGATCATGTTCTGGATGCCGACCCAGCGCGCGACGCCGCGCGGGCCGGCCATCAGTTGGGGGATCATGAAGTATTGGGGGGATGAGAGGCCGAGGGAGACTTCGTAGGCGAACAGGCAGATCAGGCAGCCCTGGATCGGCAAGATCGGGATGAGGAGCATGGTGATCAGGGCGATGATCTGGGCGGCTGCCAAGGGGAGTTTGCAGGCCAGGGTTGCGGATCGGCCGGATGCCATGACGCGGCCTATGGCCCAGCCGCTGAACAGGGCGGCGAGGGCGTTTACGAGGTAGGCGGCGGATGCGACTTCGGCCATTTGGACTTTGTCGAAGCCGCGGGCTTTTTCGAGGTACATCGGCAGGTAGCCGAGGACGAAATACCAGGTCCAGTTGCCGGCGAAATGGCCGATCGAGGCGCCCCATAGCGAGCGTTGGGCCAGGATCTGGCGCAGGGGGACGGGCGTGATCGGGGTTGATTCGTCGGTTTGTTCGGGGCGCAGTCGGACCTGGCTCCATGGCAGCAGCCACAGCAACGATACCAGGCCGAAGCCGACGAATACGGGTCGCCAGCCCCATTTGGCCATCAAGACGCCGCCGAGCAATGTGCCCACGGCGGGGCCGACCATATAGCCGAAGCCGATAATGCCGTTGGCCAGGCCGACTTTCTCGCGCGGGACGTGGGCGGCGATCAGTTTTGAGGCGGTGGTGAAGCCGACGCATTCGCCGAGGCCGAGCATGAAGCGCAGGGCGATCAATTGGGGGAAGCTGGTGGCGACGCCCGTCAGCAATGTCGAGAGCGACCAGAGTGTGGCGCCCAATGCCAGCACGCGTTTTGCGCCCCAGCGGTCGACGAGTGCGCCGACCGGCAATTGCAGCAGGGTGTAGCTGAGGTAGAACGCGGCCAGCAGCGCGCCGTAATTTGTGGCGGACAGGTTGAGGTCTGCGCTGATCTGTTTGGCGCCTGTCGCCAGGTTTCCGCGGTCGACGTAATTGATGAACAGCGACAGGCCGATCAGGCCGACCAGGACCATCGGCCGGGTGAATTTTGATTGGGCGGTGGTCCTGGCGGTCAATTTCGGGCTTTCTTACTTAGCCCCTCCCCCTGAAGGGGGAGGGGTTGGGGAGGGGTGTCCGGCGGCCGATCTGATAGGTGACGTCTCGGCCTCGCACACCCCCACCCAACCCTCCCCCTTCAGGGGGAGGGCTTTTGAGTTATTTGATCAGGTAGTGGAAATCGAAGCCTGTCGCCTTTGCGTCGCGGGCATGGATCAGCATTTCGCCGCGTGCGCCGCTGTAGGCGCCGGTGCCGCCGGTGATTGCCAGCGTGGTGTCACCGCTGTCGGCGAACGGGCCATCGACCATGATCTGGCCGGTGGCGAGGGTGGTGGTCCAGTGGCATTCCATCATTTTGCCCAGGATCACGCGCACGCAATAGCCCTGGTCGGTGCCGAGTTTTGTCGTGTTGGCGGCGTCGTAGATCGGGTTGGCGAAGGTCAGGATGTCGCCGACATTTTCGGCCGCGGTGCCGCCCTTGACGCTGATCGCGTCGGTGTCTGCGTGTTCGACCAGGTCGAGCTTGGTGGGCGCGGCAAATGCGGGGGCGCTCAGGCCGAGTGCGGCGGCTGCGAAAAGTGCGAATTTATGGAAGGCCATGTTTCAAGTTCCTCTGGTTTTTAATGTTTTGTCGGGGCGCGGGGCAGCCAGGCATCGCCGGCGGGTGCATCGCTGCGGTCGTAGGGGCGGCCCAGCGCCATGTAGGCCAGGCCGGTGACGATCACGGCGCCGAATGTCAGCGCCATGCCGTACGCGGAATACCACGGCTGGCCATCGGCGGGGCGCAGCATGATCCCGATCGAGCCGATGCCCCAGACGATGCCGGCAAGGTTGATCGGCCAACCCCACGCGCCGAGTTGGTAACGGCCATGCGGCTGCCACCCGCGCCAGCGCGCGAAGGTCGATCCGATCACGACCATCTGAAATCCGGCGTAGATGCCCACGACTGCAAAGCTGACGATCGTGCCCACGGCATCGGCAAAGAACATGCCCAGCACCAAAATCGCGGCGGCAATCAGGCCCGACACGACCAGCGCGTTCATCGGGACGTGGTGCGTTTTCGACACTTTGCTGAGCCAGCCGCTGGCGACGACCATTTCGTCGCGCGCGTAGGCGTAGAGCAGCCGGCTCGCCGCGGCCTGCATACTGAGCGCGCAGGACAGGAACGAGACCAGCACGACCAGCACGACGGCTTTGGCGCCGATCGGGCCGAAGGCGGCGTTCAGCGCGTCTTCGATTGGATTGGCGCTACGGCCGGTGATCACTGCCATTACGTCGGGCAGCGACAGGATCAGCGCGAGGCATACGAACACCGAGGCCGACATGCCGACGTAAATCGTCGATTTCATCGCCTTGGGAATCGCGACGCCGGGGTTGGGGGTTTCCTCAGCAACATCGCCGCAGGCTTCAAAGCCGTAGCAGGTGAACAGGCCGACGATCGCTGCGCCCATGAACGCGGGGCCGTAAGAGCCGCTTTTCACCAGGCCGTATGTGTTGAAAATGACGCCGATCGGCTGGTGTCGGTGGAACAGTAGCAGGAATGCGCCGACGACGATTGCGCCGAGGATTTCGCAGATGAAGCCGAACATCGCGACCCGCGCCAGCACGCGCGTGCCCGCCAGATTGGTCAGCGTGGAAAACACCACCAGCGCGATTGCGATTACGCCCGATGTTATCGGCGTTGCCTGGAACCCGAGCAGCGGGCCGACGAATGGCGCGGCGCCGGCGGACACCGCCGCGATCGAGGTGAACAGCGCCCAGCCGTAAATCCAGCCGGCCATCCACGCCCATTTCTTGCCGACCAGGCGGCGGCACCACGGGTAGAGCCCGCCAGAAATAGGGAATTGCGACACGACTTCGCAGAATGTCAGGCACACGATGAACTGGCCGATCGCGGCGATCAGGTACCACCACAGCATCGGCGGGCCGCCCGCGGCCATGCCGATGCCGAACACCGAATAGACCCCGACGACGGGCGACAGATAGGTGAACCCGAGCGCGAAATTTTCCCACAGCGACATCGATCGTTCGAATTGCGCCGAATAGCCGAGCGCTTTCAGGTCATCGTCGTCGTTGTTCGTCGCGCTGGTCATTGCTGCCGGTTCCCCCCCAAGTTCGTGGTAGCATCCTCAAACTCAAACGCGCATGCAAGGCCCTTGTGCGATCACAGCCTGGGTCGTGGCCCCAAGCTAAAACCCCCGTTCATCCTGAGCCTGTCGAAGGACGCGCGCTAGATTCGATCCAGTCGCGAGTGCGTTGCGCTCGGGGCAAGTGTAGCGCGCGTCCTTCGACAAGCTCAGGATGAACGGACGTTGGGGTGTTTGCGCGTCAACCCACCGCGGTGCGCTTGGTTTTCTTGGGGTCGTCGAAGGGTAGCGGTTGGGCGGTGGCCGCAACGATGCCCTGCGCGCCAACGAGCGTCAGCGGCGTGCCGGGCGTGGCGCAAGCGGTATCGAGACGGGCGATGCCGAGCGAACGCCCGGTCAGTTTCGAGACCATGCCGATCGTGACCACGCCGACTTCCTTGCCATCGACCAGCAGCTTGTCGCCGGTGTCGGGGGCTTTGTCGGAGGTGAGTTCGACGCCGTAGATCTTGAAGCGTTCCTTGCCCTTCAGGCGCGCATGCGCTTCGGCGCCGCGAAAGCCGGTCTTGTCCTTGCTGACGGTGAAATCGAGGCCCAGTTCCCACAGGCTGTCGCCGGTTGCGCCATCGGCGAACGGGAAAAATTCGGACATGTCATAGGGGTAGAACAGCAGGTAGCTTTCGACGCGCAGCAGGTCGAGCGCGGTGAACGCGGCCGGGCCAATGCCCATCGCCTTGCCCTTGTCGAGGATCGTGTCCCAAATCATCGGCGCATCGGCGCCGCGGCAGAAGATTTCATAGCCGCGTTCACCGGTATAGCCGGTGCGCGAAATCAGCACCGGTGCGCCGAACAGCCGCGCGCCCATGTGGTTGAAATATTTGAGATCGCGAATGCCTGGCACATGCTCGGCCAGGAAATCGACCGCGACCGGGCCCTGCAGCGACAGGTCATGCAGGTCATCGTCGAACAGCATCGCGACATTGCGGCCCTGCGCCGCCGAAACGAGCGCTTCATGCCCGGCGCCCGAACCATGGACGACCATCCAGCTATCCGGCCCCATGCGATACAGGATGCAATCGTCGATGAAATGGCCATCGTCGTTGAGCATCGTCGCATAGGCGGAACGGCCCGGCGTGATCTTTCCGACCGAGCGCGTGGTGATCTGGTCGAGCACGCCATTGGCATGCGGGCCGACGAGGTGGACCTTTTTCAGCCCCGACACATCCATCAGCCCGGCGCGGGTGCGGATCATCGTGTGATCGTCCTGCACATCGTGCGCATAGGTCCAGGCGGTGCCCATGCCGTTCCAGTCCTCGAGCGCAGAACCGAGCGCGAGATGGCGGCTGGCAAGGGCGGAAAACCGCCAGGAATCGGGCATGAACAACCTCTTTTGCGGGGTCTTGACGCGGCGGGTAAATTGGCCGGTGCGCGCCAGAACTGGTTTTCCTCTACGGAAAAACGATCTAACAATGGGGGCAAGGACTGTCGAGACGAGAATTGCCTCATTGACAAATTTATTTCCTCCTGAGAAAGTTTTGGCTGGATTTGGGCCTCGTGTTTTGTCTGGCGCAAGGCCATTGAAGGAACGTCCAATCACGTCGAAAACCCATCCGCTACCCACCGAGTCATTCCCGCGGATGCGGGAATCCAGTGTCTGGGCGCAACCTTTCGGGACATCGCAACGTGGGGCCTGGATTCCCGCATTCGCGGGAATGACTCAGGTGGTTGGGTGGCTGTCGGGTATTTGTCGTGCGCGCTCGATTCAACCAGAGGTTTTTTGACGTTATGACTGGCAGTAATCGCCCCCGTTACACCCCGATCGCGCCGGATTTGCGCGCGCGTGCGCATCTTCTGGTGGCGGACCATCTCGATGTTTCCGCTGGCGTGTTCGCGCCGGGCGCCACCTTGGCCGATTTCCCCGAACGCTGGGGCATTGTCGCCCACGCGCTCGTGCTGCCCGAACCTTTGCCCAGCGCCGGGGTGAAGCATTTCCGCTCGAGCGCGCATCTGCTTGCGCTGTTGCGCCACCGGCTCGCCGCCGAAACGATGGGCCTGCGGATTTATGCCGTGGGCAGCGAGCCGTTCGTGTGGGACGTGGCAAAGGCCGCGACCGAGGCGGGGATGGGGCGTGACGAGATGCAGCTTTTCGCCACGGGCCAGCCGGTGCGCCGGGTCAGTTGCGTGCATTGCCGCCATATTAACCCCGATGTGACCACCACGCTCGTCACATGCGCGGGCTGCGGAGTCGCACTGAGCGTTCGCGATCATTTCTCTCGCGCGCACAACACCTGGATGGGCGTCCAATGCGATGCTGAAATTCCGGGCGAACTGCCTGCCGTCGAGGATCTGAGCGCATGATGGACGGCCAGACTTTGACACTGCGCGTCGCCGATGCGGTGCTGGTCGCGCCGGGGTTGCGGCGGTTGCATCTGGTCGCCGCCGATGGCACGCGCTTGCCGCCAGCGGCGCCGGGCGCGCATATCACGCTGACGCTCCCCAGCGGGCACAACTCCTATACGCTCGTGTCGGCCGATCCGGAGGCGGGGTACGAAGTGATCGTGCGCCTGACCCCGCAGTCGCGCGGCGGATCGCGGCATGTTCACGATACCCTGGCTCCCGGCGATGTGCTGCCCGCGACTGTGCCGCACAATCTCTTCGCGCTGCACAGCCAGGCGAAAAAACACCTGCTGATCGGCGGCGGGATCGGGGTAACGCCGATGCTGGCGTTTGTTGCGCATCTGCGCCTGGCCCACGCGCCGTTCGAGCTGCACCACATGGCCGTTTCCGCCGAAATCGGCGTGTTCGAAACGCTGCTCGACGCGCGCCCCGGCGAACGCGTGCACGTCCACGCCGGGCCTCCCGGCGTCGATCTTGGCGCCTTGCTCGCGGTGCAGCCGCTGGGCACGCACGTCTATACGTGCGGCCCGTCCGGGCTGATGAACGCGGTCGAATCTGCAGCCGCCGCGCTCGGCTGGCCCGACAGCCATGTCCATCGCGAGGATTTCGGCGCAAGTGGCGGCGAACCATTCATGCTACGCTTGGCAAAGTCGGGCATCGACATCGCCGTCGCCGCCGACCAGACAATGCTCGCCGCTATCGAAGCCGCAGGCGTCGATACGCCCTCGCTGTGCCGCGGCGGCGCATGCGGCGTGTGCCTGGCGCCAGTGCTCGAAGGCACTCCCGAACACCGCGACCACTACCTGACCCCCGCCGAACGCGCATCGTCGCGCATGGTCATGCCTTGCGTTTCGCGCAGCCAGAGCGCCACACTCGTACTCGACATCTGAGGACCCCCGACATGGCCACCCGGTTCAAGCCCGACGAGACATTCCGCGACGACTACCGCTATGGCAACAGCGACGACGCGATCCTGCGCTTCCCGTTCCCGTTCACCGAGGACGGATACATGTACGGCGTCAATATCGAGCCGCACAGCCGCCCCGGCTCAACCGGCCCCTTCGCGGTCGCCTTCGATGTCGACGAACACTACGTCGCCGAATGCGCCGAACGCGCCACCACCCTGGCGCTCGAACCCGGCCGCTGCCTCGTCCTGCCCCACATGGACCAGGCCCAGTGGGACACACTCGAACTGATCATGGAAAGCCTCGCCGGCGACTACCCCGAAGACTTCACCCTGGAACGCAACGGCCTCGACTGGACCTGGACCAACCGCCCCCTCGGCCTCCACCAGAAATTCCGCTTCGGCGACCCGACCACGCTGCCCCACCCCCCCTTCGAATACATCGTCCGCCAGGCCCAGGGCGATTTCACCCTCCAGGACCAACGCGACGGCACCCTCTACATCGACGGCGGCATAACCACGACGCCAGCCGACTGGAGCCTCGCCTTCGACGTCGGCATGACCTTCCACGAATGGCACGGCCCCGTCCCCCTCGCACACCAGGCCGGCGTCTTCGACCGCGCCCTCCAATACCTGATGCGCGTCCGCTACGGCCACCCCGCCCGCCGCCTGAACTGGACCCTGACCATCAACCCCCGCCTCGACACCTCACCCGAAAACTTCCCCCTATGGGGCCCCGATCGCGCCAGCCTGACCCCCGAAAACATCGGCGCCAAACTGTTCCTGCGCGTCGAGTTGCAAAGCTTCTTCCGCTTACCGCGGTCAAATGCATTGCTGTTCGGGATCCGCACGTATCTTGCGAACCTGGACGACCTGACCCGCGTGCCCAAGTGGGGGCGGCGGTTGCATCGGGTGATGCGTGATCTGCATCCCGAGGTGATCGGGTATAAGGGGATCACTCGGTATCACGAGACTTTGATCGCGCATCTGGCGCAGTTCGATGATGGTGTCGCGACGTCTGTCGGCATTGGGCCTGATGTTGCGAATGTGCCTCCGGCGGTTGTTTAAGCGCCTCCGGCGGGCAAGGGCCATGGGTCCGGACTCATAATCAGAGCCAGAACATGACGATGGCGGCGATGGTGACGGTTGCGACGAAGGTCGAAGCTTTCCGGTCGTAGCGAGTTGCTACGCGCCGCCAGTCCTTGAGGCGACAGAAC